>VOFG01003699.1_pt1 | contig 143547 bp, 182 predicted proteins | sample 5384171 | NCBI WGS metagenome assembly VOFG01 (sample SAMN12384726, study PRJNA508395) | human gut metagenome | isolation source: healthy gut F | host: Homo sapiens
GGACTGTTTATGTGCGGACGCTTTGTTGGTAGCTGGGTAATGAGGTTTATCCGTGCCGAACGTGTGCTGTTGTGCTGTGCTGTCGGAACGGTATTTGCCACATTGTTGGTAATATGCAATTTAGGGCATATATCACTGGTTGCTTTGTTTTTGTTTATGCATTTGAGGCTATTATGTTTCCCACCATTTTGCTATATCTCTGAAAGGGTTGGGAAACCACACTAAACGCGCCTCTTCTTATCTCATGATGTCTCCGATAGGAGGAGCTATCGGTCCGGTTTTGATGGGATATGTGGCAGACAACAGTAATATGTCTCTGTCATTTATCGTACCTTTCGTAGCGTTTTGTGTGGTTTTGTTTTATTCCTTGCGGGCAGAACATGAATCCATAGAACAATAAGGAGGACTCTGTTATCTTTTGTGAATTACATTCCACACATCCTCTTCCGTACCGTTGAAGGGACCGGATGCTTCTAATTTCAGCGTAGACATTGCAGCAGCGAAACATCCGGCTTCTTCATAAGAAGCTCCTTTGTTCCTCATATACAGATATCCGGTGACATAAGTATCTCCACATCCGGTGGCATCCACTATATTTTTAGGCGGATAAGCCGGAATCCGATAGAAACATCCTTCGGCAAAAATAACCGAGCCAAGACTTCCAAGGGTAATCAAAACTTCTTTTACTCCCCATTCGGCAAGTTGAAACGCAGCCTGCTTCACTTCCTTATGTCCGGTCAGCACTTCCATTTCATGTTCGTTCACTTTCAGAATATCAATATATTTCAGTGCCTCTGTTTTCTCTGTCCAGTCCACCGGATACACTTTTTTACCTCTTACCTCACGAAGGTAACCCTGAGCATCGACAGCCAGTGTGCCTTTTCCTGACAGGTATTTAACTACATCAAGAGAGAAGTCATCGGAGAGCAAGCTTCCCAAATGAAAAATATTTGCTTCTACATCCTTCAATTGCTCTACGGTGAAAGGGTCGGCTTTGGCCAAAACACGCTGGGTGCGGTTGTCTTGATTCTCTCCGTATATATTCTCGAAATATACAGTGTGACGGCTAGGAATAACTTTTACTTCAATTCCCTTGGCACGAATATCCTCCACAGCTTTAAACTCGGTAGGGGCGAGTGCCGTAACCAGTTTATAGTGCTTGGTGTCTTTTAGGTGGCTGATTCCATGAGAAAAGTAGTAAGAAGTACCTCCCGGCATATAAGCCGTTTGCTTGGGCGTTACAATTTTATCCAGTGTTATATGTCCTATACAGCAAATATCATTCATACCTAAATTAAATGTTTAACGGCTGCAAAGGTATAAAAAACTAAGAAAAGCATGGTAGTTTTCAAAAGAAGGTGTAACTTTGTCACAATTATCTTAATCTCTACTATGAGATGCAATTTAACAAGGAAATTAGAATGGAAAAAATGAATGTAAAACCGGCTACCGGTAAATTGGGTGTCCTTTGTGTTGGATTGGGCGCTGTTACTTCAACTTTTATGCGGGAGTGCTGATGGCTCGTAAGGGCTTGGCAAAACCTGTCGGCTCTATGACTCAATATGATAAGATGCGTGTTGGCCGTGGAGAAAATAAAAAGTATTTGCATTATGGCGAAATCGTTCCATTGGCAAGTCTGAATGATATCGTATTCGGTGCATGGGATGTTTATCCGGCTACTGCCTATGAGTCAGCTGTTAATGCAGAAGTTTTGCAAGAGAAAGATATCAATCCTGTAAAGGACGAGTTGGAAAAAATAGTTCCGATGAAAGCTGCTTTCGACCATAACTATGCCAGCCGTTTGGATGGAAATAATGTGAAAGATTGCAAGAACCGTTGGGATATGGTGGAACAACTTCGTGAAGATATCCGTAATTTTAAAGCTGCAAATAATTGCGAGCGTATCGTTGTTCTTTGGGCGGCTTCTACAGAAATCTATGTTCCTGTTGATGAAAAAATACATGGAACATTAGCTGCTTTGGAAGAAGCAATGAAGGCTGACGATAAAGAACATATCGCTCCGTCTATGTGCTATGCATATGCAGCTCTGTCGGAAGGTGCTCCTTTCATTATGGGTGCTCCTAATACTACAGTCGATATTCCGGCTATGTGGGAATTGGCAGAAAAGACTAAAATGCCTATTGCCGGTAAAGACTTCAAAACCGGTCAGACATTGGTTAAATCAGGTTTTGCTCCGATTATCGGAACTCGTTGCTTAGGTTTGTCCGGCTGGTTCTCTACTAATATATTGGGTAACCGTGACGGTTTGGTTTTGGATGAACCGGCTAATTTCCGTACAAAAGAAGTCAGCAAGTTGTCTACATTGGAATCAATTCTGGTACCTGAAGAACAGCCTGATCTGTATACAGATTATTATCATAAAGTACGTATCAATTACTATCCTCCCCGCAACGACAGTAAGGAAGGTTGGGACAATATTGACATTTTCGGATGGATGGGTTATCCTATGCAGATTAAGATTAACTTCCTTTGCCGTGATTCAATCCTTGCTGCACCTTTGTGTCTGGACTTGGTATTGTTGAGCGACTTGGCTGCACGTGCAGGACGTTTCGGCATCCAGCGTTTCTTGAGCTTCTTCTTGAAGAGCCCGATGCACGACTACACAGAAAACGAAATTCCTGTCAATCATCTCTTCCAGCAGTACGCTATTTTGAAGAATGCTATTCGTGAAATGGGTGGTTATGAGGCTGATCAGGAAATAGATTAATAAGTATCCTTCATTATTAATATTAAGCAGACGCGGTTTACACGGATATACGGTTTCTCTTTATTAAAGACCGTATTAATCCGTGAAATCCGCGTTTGTTTTTTATTTTTTCTGCCAAAATTACTTGCTGTCTGCCGGGGAATTTGTAATTTTGTCATATTAACAAGGAGAAATATGGTCAGGTCAGAAATACAAAACGTGAAGCTCAGGTTCGGCATTATCGGAAATTCGGAAGGGCTGAATCGTGCTATAGATATTGCTATTCAGGTGGCGCCTACCGACTTATCTGTATTGATAACCGGTGAAAGTGGTGTCGGAAAAGAAAACTTTCCGCAGATAATCCACCAATTCAGTCGTCGTAAACACGGACAGTATATAGCTGTAAACTGTGGAGCGATTCCTGAAGGAACCATAGATTCAGAACTTTTCGGTCATGAGAAGGGTGCTTTTACCGGTGCTATCAGTGAGCGGAAAGGATATTTTGCAGAGGCAGATGGGGAACAATCTTTTTGGATGAAGTGGGTGAGTTGCCTTTATCTACTCAGGCTCGTTTGTTGCGTGTGCTCGAAAGCGGAGAATATATTAAAGTCGGTTCGTCCAAAGTGCAGAAAACGGATGTTCGTATTGTGGCAGCTACTAATGTTAATTTGACACAGGCCATTTCCGAAGGACGTTTCCGTGAAGATTTGTATTACCGTTTGAATACTGTACCTATCAAGATACCGCCTTTGAGAGAGCGTGCAGAAGATATCGCTTTGCTTTTCCGTAAATTTGCTTCAGATTTCGCCGAGAAGTATCGTATGCCTGCCATCCAGTTGACGGAAGATGCGAAAGCAATGCTGTTGGCTTATCCTTGGCCGGGCAATGTCCGTCAGTTGAAGAATATCACGGAGCAAATATCCATTATTGAAACAAATCGTGACATTACTCCCGTTATTTTGCAGAACTATCTTCCTGCACAGCAACAGGATTCGCGTTTGCCTATGTTGTTTGGCATAAAGCCGGGTGATAAAACATTCGGCAGTGAGCGCGAGATTTTATATCAAGTCTTGTTTGATATGCGTCGTGACGTGACCGAACTCAAAAAGTTAGTCAATACTCTGATGGCCGAGCGTGGAACAACTGCAACCGTAGCACCGGCAACAACAACAGCGGTATCTTATTATCAGGAACCTTCTCGTAATCTGGTTCCGGCAACCCCGGCTCCCGTTCCTGTGCCTACCATCAACATCTCTGCAACCAAGCAGATGCCGATGGATGATGATATTCAGGATACGGAAGAATATGTGGAAGAGACACTGTCACTGGATGAAGTAGAAAAAGAAATGATACGTAAAGCACTCGACCGTCATCATGGGAAACGCAAGAATGCGGCAAAAGACTTGAATATTTCAGAACGCACACTATATAGAAAAATAAAAGAATATGGCTTGGATTAAAAACATGAAATGGATAGGCAGCTTGATTGTACTGATCGGTATATTGACGGCTTGCTCGGTTTCTTATAAATTTAATGGGGCTTCCATTGATTATGCGAAGACTAAAACAATTTCTTTCGAGAATTTTCCTAACCGTTCTGTCGGCTTTGTTTGGGGACCGATGGAGAATATGTTCAACACTGCATTGCAAGATGTTTATTTGCAGCAAACGCGTCTGACACAGGTAAGACGCGGAGGAGATTTGCAACTTTCGGGAGAAATCACAAATTATGATGCTGCAAATAAAGGTATCGGTTCCGACGGTTATTCAAACATGGTGGAACTCCGTATGACGGTCAGAGTGAACTTTGTTGATAAGGCTAATCCGAAGAATAATTTTAATAATCAGCAATTCTCGGCCAGTCGTGAATATAAATCCAGTCAGCAACTCTCGTCTGTACAGGATGAATTGGTGAATCAGATGATTAAAGATATTGTAGACCAGATATTTAATATGACGGTAGCCAATTGGTAATAACTATCTTTGACATGACACAACAGCACTTATATGAATGGATTGCACATCCCGAGCTTTTGAATCGGGATACTCTTTACGAGCTTCGAACTTTGCTTGCCCGTTATCCTTATTTTCAGACAGTGAGATTACTTTATCTGAAAAATCTGTTTCTGCTTCATGACATTACTTTTGGAGAAGAACTGAGGAGAGCGGCTTTATATATAGCCGACCGTAAAGTGCTGTTTTATTTGATAGAAGGTGAGCGGTTTACCATCACTCCATCGGAAGGAAAAGAAAAGTCGTCCGATTTATTGGGACTTGATCGTACGCTTTCACTGATAGATGCATTTCTGGCCGGACAGCCGGAAGAAGAACAGAAAGATATTACACAATTGCCAATGGATATAACGACGGATTACACCTCTTATTTATTGACCGAAACAGAAGAAGCAGTCCCGGTTGAAGAAATTCCGTCATTGAAAGGACAGGATTTGATAGATACTTTTCTGGAAAACAATTCAGATGAGCCTCTTCTTTCTTCACAAGAGAGGGCCGATGAACCGGAGCCGGAAGAAAAAGAGCCGGAACCGGAAGACGAGAGTTATTTTACCGAGACATTGGCAAAAAATATACGTTAAACAACAAAGATATTCAAAGGCTCTTGAAATTATTAAAAATTAAATTTGAAATATCCAAAAAAAAACGCTTACTTTGCAGACCAAATAAGATTTTTGGAGAAATTGATTATTAACACTAAATCAAAATAAAGAAAATGTATTTATTACTTATTGGATTAATTGTGCTTGCAGCTCTTTTGATGTGTTTCGTTGTATTGATTCAGAATTCAAAAGGAGGTGGCTTGGCTTCTAGTTTTGCTTCTTCTAATCAGATTATGGGTGTTCGCAAGACTACGGATTTTATTGAAAAATTGACATGGGGATTGGCTGCTTTTATGGTTGCATGCAGTGTGCTTACTGCTTATTTTGTTCCTACAGCTCATACAGAATCTTCTGTAATTATGGAACAAGCTGTAAAAGAAGGAGCTACTAACCCATTGAATGCACCTTCCGGTTTTGCAGCTCCTCAGACAGATGGCGCCGCAACAGAAACTGCTCCTGCTGATTCTGCACAGTAATTTTTAGAAAGTATTTTCCTTAATCATAAGGATAAAAACGGTTTGCTTCTTTCGGGGAGCAAACCGTTTTTTTTAAAACTCTTTCACCTTCATGGAATGATATTGAAAAGATTATTGTATTTTTGTGAAAATGAATATACTTATACGTGGTACTAGGTGTTTCTAAAAAATATCATATATGAAAAAAATCTATTTCCTTTCTCTTTTTTTTATGCGTTTTATGCATAATGAGCGGATGCTCTAAAGATGATGATAATGGCGGTGGTCAAGGTAGTGGCGATGGCAGAGTGACAACCGATGAGATTTATTATGCCAACCAGTTTGCTTATGATGTGCTGGATACCTATTATTTGTGGAAAGATGAAATAGCCGCAGAGATGCAGAAGCTTGACCCGAATGTAAATGAGGATCCGATTGGTACCGTAAAAGACATACGATTTAAGGAAAATAATAAGGAGGTAGACAAGTGGACCATGATGACGGATGATATGGAAAGTCTCATTAATAACATGGATGGGGTTGCCACTACTTACGGTTATAATCTGATGCTTGGCAAGTTTTCCAACTCCGAAAATTATTTCTTTATCGTGGCGTTTGTTTATGAAGGAAGTCCGGCTTACAAAGTGGGAATAAAACGCGGAGATATCATCATGCAGCTGAATGGGAAATAGATAACGAAGGACAATTATCAGGAAGCTCTTTATAGTTCGAATATTACTTTGGGCATGGGTGAGCAGAAAGACGGGTACATTGGGTTAAGCGGACAGACCCTAACGCTTGATGCCGTTACAATGTACGAAAATCCAATTCTTGTACATAAAACATTTGATGTCGGAGGCAAGAAGGTCGGCTATCTGGCATATAGCAGTTTCGATTTGGATTCGGCTGAAAAACTGGTAGATATTTGTTGTCAGTTTAAACAAGAGGGCATTAGTGAACTTATTCTGGATTTGCGTTATAATGGCGGAGGCTATGTTTTTACGGAGAATGTATTGGCTTTTATGCTTGCACCGGAAAATGTGGTGAAGAGCAAGGCTGTTTATGAAACAGAAATATGGAATAAGGATTTAATGGAGTATTACAAGAAAAAAGGAGAAGACCTGAATACTTATTTCAACACTGTTGTCACCAATGGTTCTAAAACTATTGATGTAGGAAGGGCCAATGTAGGCATCACTAAGATTTACGGGCTTATCGGTTCGGGTACGGCATCGGCTTCCGAATCTGTACTTATCGGATTAATGCCTTATATGGCAGTGGAACTTATCGGAGGTCAGTCTCATGGTAAATATTGTACGGGAGCGTTGCTCGGTCCTGAAAACATTTATTCAAAATTCCCAAGCGTTATCAAGAACTGGGGGTTGTATGTAATGATTAACCGTTATGCCGATAAGGATGGCAATAATCCTTGTATGCCCGATGGTTTAAAGCCGGATTATCCGGCTGAGGATAATCCGCTTGACGGTTATCAGTTGGGTGACGAGAATGAATCTTTGTTGAGACTGGCGCTTGATAGGGCAGCAGGTAAAACAGACCGTTCCGGGGCTCGCACTGTTTCTTTGCTTCCGTATGAATTAACTCCAATGACTGTTAATCCATTGTTTGGCAAGTGTATAGACAATACTTTAATAGATAAAATAGAAAGAAAGCAGATAGAAGAATGTAATTAAACATTTGAAATTACTTGTAATTTCGAATCTAAGGGAATGGGCTTTGGGAGTATGTAAAAAACTAACCCGGCCTATCCGATTATCAGTTGTAGGGGCAGGGTTTGCCTGCCCGAAGAACTGTTTTCGGGCGAGCGAACCTCGCCCTTATGAGCTAGACGACAGTATTATCCACGTTTTGATACACCCTGTTTCCTTTGTAGGAATCGAGCCTCTCTGATTTTTATTTTAGCGTTTCCTCTCTTTTTCTTTATAATAAAACTTCATCTACGGAAAGAAAGTACGGGTCGGTCCGAAACTCCTGTGGATGATAAGAGGCAGTCGTTATCTCCTCCGGTTTCCAATCCCCTGCATGCGTTTTTGAGCTTCCTAAGTCGTTTCATTAGCCGGACCAGGCATTTCCGTCCTTTCGGTTATGCCTGCCTGTCCGTCGGATTACTACAGTCTTCGGCAGCAGACTGTATAGTCCGTTGCAGTGGACCGTACAGTCTGCTACAGTGGACTGTACAGTCCATTGCCGCAGACTGTAATAATCTTCCGTTTAAAAGACCTTGGCCGAACTTGGAAAACGGCTTATTCTTCCCTTTGTTTGTGATATGATATTTAAATCCCCAAGAATAAATAAGTGACCCGGATTTTCTCAAAATATTATGCCCACACACTTTTTGACTTGACCCGAAAGTACATAATAAAAGTAAAAAAGTAAATAAGAAATTTTTTTCCTAATTAAGAATATGTTATATTTGTACCGAATATTCTCTTATGCGTAAGGGAATTTATATATTTATTAAGAAGCGTTATTGAAATTATCTTCTATCGTCAAACTTCGCAACTTTGATTTCACCTGAAGATGATAACAACAACGCTCACGTCTGTGTTATATACCTGCCATTGGTGTGGCATCTATATATCAAACGGCGTGGGTGGCTGTTGTTTATCCAGGTGAAAGGCATTGCGAAGGCCCGACGATAGGATAAACAAGATACAGCCCTCACGCTTTTTTTATTAATTGTCATGCAAAGAGGGACGACATGGCAAGAGTTAACCGTTTTTAGGCAACTAAAACAATGCAGGCGTATGAAAAAACAAAAACACACGCGAATGCCGTTCTTCGCATTCCATTTCACGTCGGGGAGCTACAGCGGTGAGATATATACCACCGGTCCGCCAGGAATCTTCCGCCCTCAGACAGCAATTACTGTTTATTTTTGTCAAGTGTCGAAATATGTAATTGGGGCGTATAATGTCTGATTTTTAAAATAGAAAATCATATTAAAATTTTATTGTACAAAGGTTATGAAGGAAAATAGTATTGAAACGTATGAAGCTCCGAAAGTGGAAATCATCGAAGTGGAAGTAGAAAAAGGATTTGCAACCAGTGGTGGTGGCGAAAACGGTAATTGGACTGACTAAAGAAATGTATGAGGGGGTGTCAAAACGTGGATAATACTGTCGTTTAGTCGGTAGGGGCGAGGTTTGTTCGCCCGAAAACAGTTTGTTTTGTGTCTTCGGGCAGGCAAACTCTGCCCCTACAGCCGACGATGGGATAGACCGGTTTGGTTTTGACACACTCCATTTGTAATGTTAGAAATAATTCATGAAAACAAAAAGCAAATTATGAAATTTAGATATTTAATAAGTTTGGCTGTGGCAACCGCTTTGTTGACCGGTTGTAACAACGAAGACGACTTTGGTACGAAGGTCACGAATGGAATGTTAAGAGCCACCATGGAAAGCAATGCTTCCGGTATGGCACGTGCAGGATTTGATGCTAATGGAGCATTTTATTGGTCGGAAGGTGACCGTTTGGGTGTAACCATGCAAGACGGAGCCGATTATACCACCGGTTTTACAGCTCTTACTTTGGTTGAAGGCGGGGCCGGTCAAGCCACGGCTGCCTTTAGTGGAGATATGACGGGAACTATAGCCGGTTATGCAGCTTATCCTTATAATGACGGACACGCTGTCTCAACGACTAATGGTACTACAACGCTTACTTACAATTTCCCGAAAGAGTACAGCTATACTAAAGTAGATGCTGATTATCAAACGGATACCAAAGGTAAAGGCAATAGTTATAACCCTGCCATGTGGGGGAAAGATTGAGAACAGTAATGTAGCATTGAAGCATTTGGGAGGTGTGTTTTGCATTAAGTTTGCCAAATTGCCTGTGGGGAATAATCTAAAACTGACTTTCACGGCAGATCAAAAGATAGCCGGTAAATATACGGTAGCATTATCAGGTAATGAACCTAAATTAGAAGCCACAACTGCTACAGACGATTCGGAAAAGACTGTCAGTATTGCTTTTGGCAACAATACTCAAAATACTTCCGGTACATTTTACATTCCTGTGCCGACAGGTAATTATACCAATGTGCGTGTGAAGATATTGAATGATACGGAAGAATTGGCAAATGTCTTTGGCGGCAGTTATACCATAGCTCGCAGAGACTTGAAGAGATTGTCTATTTCCAGCGGAACGATTACCGGTGGCGAAGCCCAGACTGTATCTTCTGTGTCTGAGGTTGCCGGTGCTTTAGGGAAGAATACGGCCGTAACCGTATCGGGTGAGGTTTCAGGTACGAGTAATAAGATAGAGGTGCCTGCTGCACAATCACCCGAGACTCCTATAAGCATTGCTTTCCAAAGTGTGGCATCGGGGAGCTAAAATAGAATTTGAAGATAAAGCAACTAGCGGTGGCGGAACTTCATCTGTGAAAGACATGACGATTGCTCTGCCGGAAACTGAGAGTGTTGAAGTGGCTCCGGTGGTAAATGTTGATATGCCGAATACGACTGTCACATTATCTTCAAACGGAGGAAGTACTACCATAAAGGAGGCAACAGCTTCTACAGCCGAAAACACACTTGTCGTTGATGCAGGAGTAACAATCACTAAGTTGATTGTGAAGAAAGGGAATGTGAGAGTGAAAAAGGGTGCAACAATCACTGCCATAGAACGGCATTCAGAGAATTCCAATGTAGTGAAAGTCTTTGTGGAATCGGGTGCGGAATATCCTGATTTATCTGCCAATGCGAACTTTGAAATAGTTGATGCGGCAATAGCGGAAATGGAAGCGGTTGCCAAAGCCGGCGGAAACTTTATTTTGGAACAGGATGTTACTCTTTTCCGACCGTTGGTTGTTGAGGGAGTATTGACACTTGATTTGAATGGTCATAGCATAAAGGCTAAGACTACGGGGCTGGAACAAGTGCTGAAAACTAAGGATGCGGTGGTTCTTGTACGTCGTGGTGCTCAACTGACTATCAATGACAGCAGTAACGGTAAAGGTAGCATTGATTATAATGGGGTGGAAAGTGTTTATGTAGCAGTGAAGTTGACTGATGGCAATGATACCGGTAGTGAAGTGGCAAAACTGACAGTAAACGGTGGTACGCTTAAGGGTTATTATTACGGTATCAGTGGTAATGGTACTCGTCATGGAACCGAAGTGGTTATTAACGGTGGAGCAATTACGGCTGCGGATGCTAAAGAAGGTACAGCCATTTATCATCCACAAGACGGATTATTGACAGTTAATGGCGGTACTGTCAGTGCACCGACCGGTATAGAAATGCGTTCGGGTACATTGACTGTCAATGCGGGTGCAATAAAGAGTACAGTATCTACCTTTGATGAGAAGGGCAATGGCAGTGGTACGACTATGACCGGTGTGGCAGTTGCTGTCTCACAGCATGTTACCGATAAAGACCTTAAAGTGGTTATTAATGGAGGAACACTGACAGGTCCTTATGCTTTGTATGAAAAGGATTTGCAAAATGAGACCGGAAATAAGGCTTTGGAAATAAAAAGATGGTATCTTTGAAGGGCAAGTATATAGTAAGAATTGTACTGCTTTTATCAAAGGTGGTACATTCTCTGATGTAAGTGCTTTGGAATCAAAAAAGAAAGAGCATTGATTTATTTGACAGATGATGCTAAGCTCAGTTTGGTATTGGGCAAAGATTGTACTGTTTCTCCCTTTATTGTACTTGAATCTCAAGTAGTGAATATTGATCTTAATAAGAAAACATTGACCATTGATGATAATCTTGAAGGCAGAACATTCATCTTGGTGAAAGGAGGTAGTCTTAAATTGACTGATGGAAATATCACAGATAATGAAATGGGAATATCTCTTGCGGCAAATAATGCTAAATTGGAATTGGATGGTATCGTTTATAAAGCAACGGCTGCAGATGCTGCAGGTATATTGAATGACAAAAATGTTCAGGAGACCTCTATCATAGTTAAAAACTCCACAATAACGAGTGGATATTATGCAGTTAATACTAATGCTCATACGAATCCGGCGGTAGGTAGTACAAAGATAGTACTTGAAAATTCTCACTTTATTGCTACTGAAACAGCTCTCTTGGTAAATATTCCGTCTACGGTGAATATTGAGAATTGTGAGTTCTCAGGAAATCATCAGGCGGCTTTTTTGCGTGGAGGAACTTATACGATTAAGAATTCTTCATTTACGCTGAAAGCTGAGCTTGAGAGTACTCACAGTGAGAATAATCACATGAAACAATGGCAAGACGGTAACAGAGCAGCATTTGCAGGTATAACAATCGGTAATTATTTGAGTTCAGCTTATCAATATCCTACCACGGTTGCTATGACGGGTGTTACAGTAAAAGTAGAGGGTACTCATGCTTCTTCATTCCCGGCTGTGCATGTTTGTGCGAATGCAGCAGAGGATAAAGGTGTAACGCTCACTTATGATGGCTCTTGCTCTTTCACTTCAACTTATGATCCGGCTGTGGAATATGGTACTGCTAATATTACCGTGAACGGAGAGAAGGTTGAGAAGAGCAATGTAAAGCAGGAAACAAGCAACTGATAATTATTAAACAAAAAAGTTTGTAATACTCATCAAAAGAAAGCCGTTTTGTCCGTTATGGTTCGGTTGGACGGCTTTCTTTTCTTAAAGTATGAAATTATTATGCGAATCAATACGAAATTCAAGCTCCGCGATATAGCCGGAGAAACTATTATTGTCAATCAAGGTACGCCCGAAGCCGACCTTACGCATTATCTCTCTTAATACTTCGGCACGGCTTCTTTGGAATGAGCTTTCGGACAAAGACTTTTTGATAGAAGATGCTGCGGAAATATTAATGGAGCATTATTCTGTTTCGGAAGAAACGGCAAAGAAGGATGCAACGGTTTGGGTGGATGCCTTGAAGAAATGCGGTATCATATCGGCTGATTAAAAAATTATATGCTAAAGTTTATCTAAAATGAAATTGGATATTACGGAACAAATGCTTTTTGCCTTGTTGCGTTCTGCCTTGCATGGTACTCATGCAGATGCAACAATCTTTGCCGGTATCACTTCCGAAGCTTGGCAGGAATGTTACCGCTTGTCTGTTCGACAGGGTGTAATGGCACTTGCCTGGGATGGTTTGATTACTCTTCCCACAGAGTTACAACCACCCAAATCCTTAAAGATAAATTGGTGGCTGGCGGTAGAAAGATGTGAAAAGAGATATCGGTACTATTGTCGGGTTATATCCGATTTATCGACATTCTATGCCACACACGGCATTACTGCCGTCCAATTAAAAGGAGTGGGGTTTGCCAATAATTATCCTATTCCTTCTCACCGTGAGGGAGGTGATATTGATATCTTTACCTATTCTGCCGATTCTTCCGGTCTGAGTGATAGGGAAGCAAACTCTCTTGCCGACAAGCTGATGAGAGGCCGGGGAATAGAGGTGGATTTTTCGCATTCGCAAAAGCACAGTATGTTTTATTATAAAGGTATTCCGATAGAGAATCATAAAAAATTCCTGAATACGGAAATATACCGTACGGCTGTTTCGATGGATATTTTGTTGCGGAAACTTCTCCGTCCCCGGCTGACAGTGCTTGATGGCAAGTATGAGGTGCTGACTCCCTCGCCGGATTTCAATACTGTTTTCCTTGCTTTTCATTCGGCACAGCATTATGCACTTGGTTTTGCCATGCATCACTTATGTGATTGGGCATGCCTGTTGAAGAAGCAAGGACTGAAGATACCCGAAGGAGTGACGGATGAACGTTTTCTGAATATGATTTATGCACTTACACACTTGTGCAACCGCTACTTGGGTACAGAGGTTCTTGTCATGAAAGGAGGGGAAGAGCTGGCGGAGAATTTATTAAAGGAAATGCTTCATCCCACTTATAATATAAATGTACCGGCTACCGGTAAATGGGGAATATTGGTCTATAAACTGAAGCGGATGTTACATATTCATCGTTTGTGTGACAGTGTGATGCGTGTATCTTTAGTAAAGTGGCTTTGGATATCTGTTATCCAACATGTACGTTTCCCACAATCCATATTCCGCCGAACGGTATCATAATTTATGTTGAAAGAAATCTATCATTTATTATTGCCCTCGGAGCGAAGAATGGGGATGAGGGTAATAATGGCTGTGTTTTTCAGTGCGTTGCTGAATTTTGCCGGACTTGCAGCTTTAATACCGGTACTTCTTTTTTTGATAGAAGAGAAAGAAGAAAAGGGAGAAGCCCTATTGTTTTGTCTGTTGGCTGTCGGGTTTATTTTATTCAAAAATGTATTGGTCATGGGATTGTCCCGTTTTCAAAACTATTTTTATTGTCTTTGTATAAACGATTAAGTTTTTCTCTTTTTTTCTTCTTATTATCATCGCGGAATCTTGTTTATCAGTCGGTTGGGCAGCACTCGTTTGGGATATGAGGTGAACTACGTATGTTATGCTTTCAGTATGAGTTTGTTGTCTCCGTTGCTGAATATGACTGCTGATGTATTACTTATTTTATTGGTTACTGCGGTACTGTTGGTATATGCACCGATGACGGTGCTGATGTTATATCTTGCTTTTTTCCCTTTTATGTTGATGTATATATTCGGAATAAAAAAGGCGGATAAGGTATTATGGTAAAAAGGAGTTGTTGGCACGGCGCGAACAGACACGTATTGTCACCGAAGCTTATAAAGGATATGCCGAGCTGGAAGTAAACCATGCATTTCCTTCCTTGCAACATTCTTTTCTGAAGGGTTTGGATACGATTTTTTGCCGTTTGAAGCTGGAGACGGTGTATCATCTGCCGCTTTGCCTTTCAGAATTATCAGTTGTTATAGGACTCACACTGCTTGCATTGTCCGGGACGGGAAATGTGAAGGCGTTGGTGGGAATCTTTGCCGTGGGTGCCTTTCGTTTATTGCCGGCTTTGCGTGAATCGCTTTCTGCATGGACTCAGATACAGAATTCCGTTTTTTGTCTGCGGATAATAAAAGCAGGAATGGAAGATTTATTTTCAACATTCGAAGAAAAACCGACAGCCGGGTTATCTTTTGAAAAAGAAATTGCAATATCCAATCTTTCGTATACTTATCCGGAAGGAAAGAGAGTCTTAAAGGAGTTTGATTGTACGATTCGGAAGGGAGAGTATATTGGTATTCGAGGTTCAAGCGGTATAGGCAAGTCCACTTTGTTCAATCTTTTTATTGGGATTCTTGAAGCCTGATGGAGGGAGATACGGATAGACGGTGTTCTCCTTTCAGCAGAGAACAGGAAGTTATGGCATCGCCGGATAGGTTATGTGCCGCAGGGCGTTTTTATTCTTGACGGGACACTGGCTGAGAATGTTGCATTGGGATGTTGTGATATCAGTAAGGAGAAAGTGAAGCGGATATTACGGCAGGTGAGGCTGGACGAATGGGTGGATGAGTTGCCGCTGGGAATAGATACGCTGCTGGGTGAAAGTGGGGCACGTTTGTCGGGAGGGCAGAAGCAAAGAGTAGGGATCGCACGTGCGCTTTATAAGGAGGCGGATATATTGTTGTTGGATGAGGCTACTTCAGCGTTGGCCACGGCAACCGAATGCGAAATAAATGAGATGATATGCGGACTCAGGAATGATTATCGGGGCTGACGGTTTTATCAATAGCCCATCGTGAGAGTTCGCTGGCTTTTTGTAATCGTATAATAACTTTAAATTGAAAAAGAAAATGCATAATATATATAAGGTAGGCGGCCACTGTTTTAAAGTATCGGGCAGTATCCTGTGTTCTGTCCTGGAGCGAATGGCTGGGTTTGCTCCTTTTGAGGTTGCCGAGGGGGATGATAATGTACCGGAATTCTTTTTTATGGAAGGAAAGTCTGGGAATATTCCTGCTTTTTGTGAACGGCAATATGTGTTTGCTCATGAAGGGGTGGAAGGAATCTTCGGATGTACTGCGGGCGGTTATTTGTTAAGATTATCTCCGGTAAATGAAAAAAGTCTTTTCCTGTGGACTGATAATGAAGTAAATGTTTGTTATCTGTGCGGCAACTGGTCAGCTCGCTTAGTGCGGTTTGCCTTGTGGATTGGCTATGGGATACAGACGGCAATGTCGGATACGGTGGCTATACATAGCAGTTGTATCGTATATCGTCAAAAAGGCTGTACTGTTTTTAGGGGGAAAGCGGTACAGGAAAGAGCACTCATACTCGTTTGTGGCAGGAGTATCGGGCAGGAGCCGTATTGTTGAATGATGATAGTCCGGTGGTGCATGTCGAACATACCGGAATATGGGTTTATGGCAGTCCATGGAGCGGGAAAACTCCTTGTTATAAAGCAGAGCGATATGAACTGGCCGGTTGTGTGAGACTGTCACAGGAAACTTCCAATCGGATGGTCAGATTAGGGATATTGCGGTCTTATGCAGCTCTTCATCCTTCTTCTCCTCCGGAGTTTGCTTATGACAGGAGACTTTATGAAGGTATCGGTACCACATTAGGGGAAAATTGTTTCTCAGGTTCCTTTTTATCATTTGGCCTGTTTGCCGGATAGAGAGGCTGTGGAGTTGTCTTGTCGTACTTTATTTGCAGAGAATGATGAAGCGGTTGCCAAATGATTGTTTCTTCTCTCTTGTAGAGGATGATATTCATCATGGGAAGAGTGTACGTTTTCGGATGAAAGGCAGTTCTATGTTTCCGTTATTACGCGAAGGGAAAGATGAAGTGGCGGTTTATCCATGTAAGGCAGAATCTTTGCAACCTATGGATGTGGTTTTGTTTCGTTATCGTGGCCGGTGTTTGCTTCACCGGATTGTCGGGATGAAGGATGGTCGGTTTATTATGCAGGGGGATGGTGTTTGTGCGTTTTATGAGGAGTGTACAGCTGCGGATATTATCGGAGTATTGGGAATGGTTTATCGGGTTTCAGGACGTGCCGTGTCGGTTTCTTCTTTGCGTTGGCGTATCTTGAGCCGTTTATGGCGAAGCTTGGGAGTTTTCAGGAAAGTAGGTTTGTGTATTTTTCATCGTATTCTGTTTTGATAAATATGCTTTTGTGCTTACTTTTGCTGCTGAAAGTTTTTACCTAAAAAATAAAAGAATCATGTTGAAACTCATATCATGGAATGTGAACGGCCTGCGTGCCTGTTACGATAAAGGTTTTGCCGATGCCTTCCGTCGGCTGGATGCTGATTTCTTCTGCTTGCAGGAGACTAAGATGCAGGAGGGGCAATTGGATGCTCAATTTGAAGGATACCGTTCTTACTGGAATTATGCAGAAAAGAAAGGTTATTCGGGCACAGCTGTTTTTTTTCTCGTCTCGAACCTCTTTCGGTAACGTACGGGATGGGCATTGACGAGCACGACCACGAAGGACGTGTGATTACTCTTGAGCTGGACTCATTCTTCCTGATTACGGTTTATACGCCCAATTCTCAAGATGGGCTGCGCCGTTTGGAATATCGTATGAAATGGGAAGATGACTTCCGTGCGTATTTAAAGAAATTGGAGGAAAAGAAACCTGTCATCGTCTGTGGCGACCTCAATGTGGCGCATCGTGAGATTGACTTGAAGAATCGAAAACCAATCGCAAGAATGCCGGATTTACGGATGAAGAACGTGCTAAGTTTACTACGCTGCTCGATTCGGGATTTACGGATACTTTCCGTTATTTCTACCCGGAGCAAGAGGGAATTTATTCATGGTGGTCCTATCGTTTCAAAGCGAGAGAGAAGAATGCCGGTTGGCGTATTGATTATTTTCTCGCTTCTGCTTCTCTGAATGATAAGTTGAAAGGGGCGGCTATTCATACGGATATATTTGGTTCGGACCACTGTCCGGTGGAGCTGACAATAGAATTATAGCTTTGTGCATTCGGAGTGTGTCAAAGCGTGGATAATGCTGTCGTTTAGTTCGTAGGGGCGAGGTTAGCTCGCCCGAAAACGATTTGCTTTGTGTATTCATCCCTTTAAAAAGAGTTTTTAATTGTCGCACAAAATCTTCCTTACTACTTGTAACTGTTGAAATATCAGTGAATTGTTTAGTCGCAAAACTTCTTTCATTTCATAATCCGAAATGTTTTCTTCTTCTATATCTTTGCTTCGAAATTTAAATAGAATACGATTATGAAAAACAAAGCACAGGTATGGATAGGAGTTGTTTTAACTCTGTTGATATTAGGCGCATGCCAATCCGCTTCTTTAGAAAAGAAGGATGTTTGGGTGGCAGATGTACGTTCGGCTATGGAGCAGAATACTCCTTTTTCGATGAAGGATGATGTGATGGGAATAGAATATATTCCTTTGGAAACGACGGATTCGTGTTTGATAAGTAATTTGACTTATTTGATAATGGATGATGATTTCATCTTTGTTCAAAATGGTAAGACAGACCAGGTATTTAAATTTACCCGACAAGGAAAGTTTGTATGTCAGATAGGTAGGGTAGGGAATGGGCCGGGCGAATATGCTCCTTGGACGATAGAGAATATTTCGTTGGATGTAAATAAGAAAGAAGTTTTTTAAATAGCAGGCGGCTGCAGGCGTATGTCTATTCTTATGATGGTGAGTTCCTGCGCACCGATACCACAACGGTAGAGGCTGTGGAAAATCGCTATCTGTTGAATAATGGCTCATTTGCATTGTCGGGAGCTTCGATTACTCCTATTCAGCAATCTCCTTGGCTGGTTGCCCTTAAAAATGAAAAGAATCAGATGATGGCAACCAAATCACCCTTTCCGGCTAATGTTCCGGCAGAAGCTTGTTATATGCAGGAAATACAATTCGTTCCTTTTCAAAATTCGGCTTTAGCTTATACGCTTTGCAATGATACTGTGTTCCGGGTAACGGAAACAGGTATTTGTCCTGCTTGTGTTTATGATAAAAAAGAACGGAGCCGAATATAATGAAAAGATAGCAGACATCAATGAAATGGCTAAAGACAATACAAATACATTATCTACTATAGAGTTGTTCACCTTTTTTTTGAAACTTCACGTTATTTCTATTTCCGGACTATTGTCTTGTCCAAGCCGGAAAAGTGCTTTTTCCAGCGTTTGGATAAACGGACGGGAGAATTCTTGTCTCAGCCGGTCGAACAAGATTTCATGGAATTGTCGGTTGGATTTAGTGATGGCAATGTAATAGGAATGGAGAATGATTGGGATGGGGGAGTGCCTTTCTGTCCGAGATATATTTATAAAGACAGAATTTGTGTGCAGGTCATTAATGCCGTGACATTGGAGAAATTGGAGAATAAAGGATATCTGAAAGATAAACCGGTTGCTTTGCAGTTGGATGCTGATGATAATCCGATGGTTATTGTATACACATTTAAAAATTGATTATTGCTATGAAATTATTTAAGTACTTTTGTTTATTGTCTTTTATGGCTTCTTGCAGTTCGGAACAAACTCCTCAGGAGTTACTTTCGGTAGATTTGAGAAGTGGTATGGATCATCCGTCAATGCTTGCTTTGCAAGATGAGATAGAAAGTGTGGAATACATTCCGTTGGAAACGACGGCAGATCCGGCTTCTTTGCTGGACGGAGTGTCCGAATATGCCGTGACAAGTAATTATATTTATGTTTCTCCTGTTAAGGAACAGCGTATCGTGCAGTTCGACCGGAAGGGACAGTTTGTCAAGACACTGATTCCTTTCGGTCAGGGACCGGGTGAATTTAGCGATTTCCTGATGGGGATGCAGGCTGACGAAAAAAATAACCGTCTCTATTTGTTTTCTTCCAATAAAATAATGGTCTATACCTTGGACGGTGAGTTTATTCAGAGTCTGAATCACGATTATACGATTGTTTATCAGCGCATGGTGGGCCAAGATCGTTTTGCTTCAGTTGCTTTTCCATACGTGCCTTTTGAAAGCGGTAGTTATGGCTTGGGAGTTTTTTCGGATAAAGCAGATACGATTGCAATGAAGAACGACTTTTCTTCTCCTTTAGTATCTCATGAGAAAGCCGGGTTTACTATTGCGTTGGCAACAGCTTATTCCGATATGGAAGAATCCGTTTTGTTTAAGACAGGCAGCAATGATACCGTCTTTAGAGTGACGGCGGATGACATTCTTCCGGCGTGTGTGTTGAGGACGGGTAACTCGGATAAGGAAGTGATACGTTCATTGGATGCCACTGATTTTAGTTCGCTGAAAAGAAAGTTTGGAGAGGATTATGACATTTTTGTGTCTGATATGTTTGAAACTCCTTCCAATTATTATTTCCGTTGCAGATATAATGCGGGGTATTATGTTGCTTCTGTCCATAAGAAGACAGGGCAGGTATTGGCAGAGAAGTGTGCGCAACCGGGAGATATCCGGGCATTGGGAGATGCTAATTTGCTTTACGGAATGCTCGGAACCAAGAGCTATCAGGATTTTCCGGTATGGGGACGTACGCAGGGTGATTGTTTGGTTCAATTGCTCACTGCCTATGAGTTGCATCTGTATAAAGAAAAGTGCAATATAACTGTTCCGCCTGAGTTGAAAAGAGGTAAATGATGATAGTAATCCTGTTTTTATTGTATATAAATTGCGGAGAGTTTAAAAAGTGATATTTTGTGATATGATAAAAAACGTTCGTTTATCTTGTTGTCTGTCTGGGTAGTCATTATAGGGTGTTTCAATGTTGCATGCAGTGGGGAGAAACATACTTCTCAATTGTCATGGGGAAAGTATTATCTGTGGAATGCACCCGATTCTGCTTTTCAGATATTGAGAACAATTCCCTCGCCGGAGAAACTTTCTAAAGAAGAATATAGTCTTTATGCCTTGCTCATGACACAAGTCATGCACAGGTGCGGACAGGAAATATCTTCTGATTCGCTGATTGATATTGCCGTGAAGTATTATTCATCTCATGGCACTTCCGATGAAAAGGCGTCCGCTTTTCTGTATAAAGGGTATGTATTGGAAAGTTTAGGAAAGGATAATGAGGCCATATATGCTTATAAGCAGGCGGAAGAGGCAGTGAAGTCTGCAAAAGATTTACGGATTCATTTTCTGGTGTATGTGGCATTGGGACATATCAACGGGCGGTATGCACATTATGAACAATCTGTTGGCTATTATAAGAAAGCATTGGATTTGAACCTGTCTGTCCCCTCATGGAAAGCCATGGGGGCAGCTCGGCTTTATTCCGCTTTATTTGGGGCAAGGTACGCCCCGGTATAATGAAGAGGTGAAATTGGTACAGGATAAATTCTTTGATATAGTAAACCGGATGGATTTTAGTACTCAGGAAAAGATATACTATCGCTTGGCGCTGGTAGAAAAGGATAAGAAGAACTGGAATGAGGCGGTCTCCTTGCTGAAGCAGGCACAGGAACGTACTTCTACGGCTGAGGCGCGGCGTGGATATGATATCGAACTGGCTGAAGTGTATAAAAAGTTGGGTAAAGGCGCAACGGTGGACAGCCTGCGTGTTGAAGTGCTGAAATCTTCCCGTCCTAAGTTAAGAGCATCGGTATATAAAGATATGTACAGAGAGATGCAAGCAAAGGGATTTGAGCGTGAAGCAGCCCTCTATATGCAGCATTATATTAATGAACTGGAGTTGCTGTTTACATCGGGAAGCCGTGCCGAATTATTGGAGATAGAAAAGAAATATGATTATTCGGCAGTACTGAGACAGAGTAATGATTATCGCAGTCGCTGGACTATAACGATATTGATAACGATAGCTTCAGTGTGTACACTAGCCTTACTGCTGTGGGGAAGCTGGAAGTTTTTCCGTTATCAAAAACTGGATATCCTGCGTAATTATAAAAAGGATGCTTCTATCCTTCAGGAGCAGATTGATACACTTCAGGAGCAGATAGAAGAAAACCAAGGGGAAGCTAAGAATTTACAGGAGCAGATGCAAGCCCTTGAAGAAGAGAAGAAAAATAAAGAATTGCGTATTCGTCAACTGGAAGTGACGTTTCGCTCCAAACATATTTCGCTTCCTGTTGAAACCGTGGAAGCTGCTCAGACTTATTTGCGGATTGTATCAAAAGAAAATCCGCGTTATAATCCGGCCGAAGACCGTGCCAAGCTGGAACATTGGCTGAATGTATCACGTCATCGTTGGGCAGACCGCCTCGAAGCGCTTTATCCTTCGCTTACGAATAATGAAAAAGACATTTGTTTCTTATTTGTGTTGGGGCTTGGTTTTGATGATATTGCCGATTTACTTGGGGTTCAATCCCGTTCTGTCGACCGTGTGGTTTATCGTATATGCAGAAAAATGGGGTTGGGACAAGGCAGCAAGGAAGAATTTGTGGCGCAAATCAACCGGATGAGTGAATGTGCCACAAATAAATAATTTATAAAGCTACTTCAATAGCCAGTACTTGTGATTCTTCATTGGTTTTAATGATGATGCTTTCGGTATCCCATATACCGATACCGTCACGGCGGGTCAGGTTTTCATCGGCTATATCTACGTTGCCTTCTATAATGAAGAAATAGACGCCTGTATGTGGTTTGTGCAAATGATAGCTCACTTTATGATTGGCACTCAGTGTTCCCATTGAAAACCACGCATCTTGCAGTAAATGTGCCGGAGTGTTTCCATTGGGCGAGATGAAGGTTGCTAATTCGTTGTGCTTCATTAACGGAAGGATATTGTAATTATGATATTCCGGTTCTGTCTCTTCTTTATTGGGGATTATCCAGATTTGCAGAAGTTCAAGATCTTTTTCATTGCTGCCGTTATATTCGCTGTGATAGATACCTTTTCCTGTGCTCATTACTTGGATTTCTCCGGGCGTGATGATACTCTGATTGTCAAGGGAAGGAGAGAATGTGGCTCAGTTGTAATTTTGGGGGATTAATATTTGTTAATTTCCCTTTATGCATACACCTTTGCTAATCTATACAGAAAGAACCTCTTATCTACTACTCCACGAAATGAAGCCCTAAATGCTTTAATTTTTGCATTAAAAGCTTCCGCAGCAGCATTTGTGCTTCTGTTCACAAAGTAGTTTAATATCCGTTCGTAATGATTCTCAATGGAATTGGCAACAGTAGTGAATGTATCATAACCAAACTCCTCAATTTCATTATACCAAAGTGCCAGTTTGGCACGAGCCACATCTTTATCTGTATAGTCTGAAAATATCTTCCCTAATCGTAGTGCGTAATAGTACACGGATTTTATATCCGGGAATTGTTCAAAGAGTATTTTGGCTCTTACCTTCTGGCTTTGCAGCCACTTGTCCGGAGCCTTAAACAGCAGGTACCGGCTTCTGGCCAACAACTGTCTGAGTGTATCTCCATTGCTAAACACTTTAGGTTCATAACTTTCCCCCTTGGCTTTAGCTTCCTTGATTTTCCTGTTCTCATCCTTCATTACTTGCCAGCGATAAGCGATCCGAAGGTCTTGTACAGCTTCATAAACCAACTTTGAGACATGGAAACGATCCACTACCTGCATAGCCCCGGGAAAACAACGTTTTGCTATTTTCTGCATACTGCCGGCCATATCAAGTGTAATTTCCTTTACTTGGTTGCGCTTATCGGCATCTATTTTGAGAAGCACTTTGATAACATCCTCTGCTTTAGTTCCCTTTACAATAGCTACAATGGTGCCTTTTCGACCATGCTTATCCCGATTGGTAAGGATTGTATATAGTTCGCCTTTGCTTAAAGCCGTTTCATCAATACATAAATGATAACCTATATTTTTAGAATAAAGAATAAAGTCTTCAGCATGTTCCTTCTGATTCCAATTATTGAAATCACTTAAATGTTCTTTGTATTGAGTCTGGAGTTGCTTGCCATCCATACAGTAATGTTCTGCTACACTTTGGCAACTAACCGCATGATTGTCTAAGTAACGCTTTTAAAAAAGCTCCGAACTCAGCTGTTATGCGAGTACCGGAGGCTAATAAGTTCCAATCACGACTATAAGTTTGTCCTGTTTCCGGGTCTTCCCAACGACGCCGCTTGATGCGTAGATATACAGCCTTGCCGCGAACAGGAAAGTCTTGCACTTCTATTTCCGGGAAGAAACCTTTGGAATGTAGATGTAAATGGGAATGCTCTTGAGGAATGGAAGGCTTTTCCTCAAGAAAAAAAAATGAAGCAAGTCTCTTGAGAGACATGGTTAACCAGGTCAAAATAGTCAAGCAGGCCTGCAGGAAAGAACAAGCTCAACATCGCCAGTGGAGTGGCAGGGGGTTGAAGGTTCTGTTTCATGCCACAAAGATAGTGCTTTTAACTAATTCCCCAAGTTTTCAAACTGAGCCGAGAATGTTTTTATAGGGGACACTGTTTATCATTATAAATAATAAGAGGATACCCGAAAAGGATATCCTCTTATCTTAAGAAGCGGAAGACGGGGCTCAAACCGCGACCCTCAGCTTGGAAGGCTAATGCTCTATCAACTGAGCTACTTCCGCAATTTTTGTGGGCAAAGATGGATTCGAACCACCGAAGTCGAAAGACAGGAGATTTACAGTCTGCCCCATTTGGCCACTCTGGTATTTGCCCATTCGCTTATTAAGAACTCCTTAATTCTCTTATTGAGGAGGTTTGTTTCTCAATTGCGATGCAAAGGTACGACTTATTTTTGAATATGCAAATTATTGCAGAACTTTTTTCAAAGTTTCTGCAATTTTCTTTTAAAGTCGACCATTTTTATAGCTGTAACGGCTCCTTCATCTCCTTTATTACCCAATTTTCCACCGGCGCGATCTTCAGCTTGTTGCAGGTTATTGTTTGTAATCAGTCCGTAAATGACGGGCACGTCGGTTGTTGCATTCAGGTGGGCGATACCTTGAGTGGTGCCGGCACATACATAGTCGAAGTGGGGAGTATCTCCGCGTACTACACAGCCTATTGCTATGACTGCATCTACTTTGCCACTTTTAATCATTTGTGCAGAGCCATAAGTTAATTCGAAACTTCCGGGGACTGTTTGTACCAGAATGTTCTCGTCTTTAGCTCCGTGTTTCTTTAAAGTATTGACAGCACCTTCCAACAGAGGACCGGTAATATTGCTGTTCCATTCGGATACTACGATACCAAAACGCATATTTTCTGCATCGGGTACGGAATTGAAGTCGTAATCTGATAAATTATGATACGCTGTTGCCATAGTTTATATGAATTAATAAGGCACGGATTTCGCGGCTTTCACAGTTTATTCTAAGAAGAGAAACCGTGTGTGTCCGTGTAATCCGTGCCTACGATATGATTAAAAAATATCTTCTTTCTTATTTGATGGATGCACGTTCAATATACTTATCAATATCCATTGACTGATAAGAATTGAAGTACTTGTTTTTAATCAAAGTGTAAGCATTCACAGCTTCGCTGTTCTTACCCAACTTTTCATAAATCTGTCCTGCCTGAATCAGATAGATAGGGCTTAATGCCTGACTGTCTGCTTTGTCGGCTGCTTTCATCAGGGTAGCGGCAGCCTTGTCCAATTGCCCTGCCTGAGCATAGCAGTTACCCATTGTTCCGAGTAGAGCCGGACTTACCAGCTGATCGTCAGCGCTGAACTTATTCAAGTATTTCACTGCCTCTTCATATTTACCTAATTGTGCATAGCACACACCTGCGTATGCATTAGCCAGATTACCGGCTGCTGTTCCGCTGAATTCATCAGCTACCTTCAGAAAACCTTTGTAACCGATGCTGTCACCGTTCAGTGCAGTTTCAAAATTGTCGGCTCCAAAATATTGTTCTCCTTTGAATAAAGCTGCTGAAGCTTTGATTTCATTCGGCTCAGAGATGAAATGCTTGTAACCCATGAAGCCTGCAATGATGATTACAACTGCCGCAATAGCTCCCAGAATTCTACTTTTGTACTTGATAATGAATGCTTCGGAGGTACTTAAAGCCTCTTCCATATCCAAAGGGTCTTGAGTGTGTTTTTTTCTGCCATTTTTATATTTACTTTTTATTATTTTTCTGCTATAGTTTTCGGACAGCAAAAGTAGTTCATTTATATGTATTAATGAAATTTACAGGCATATTTTTTTTAGGTTTTACCGTTTTTATCCCTAATTTTGTGGCTTAAATCAAACAGAAAGTCTATGATACTGAAACGTATTTCGATATTGAATTATAAGAATCTGGAACAGGTGGAACTGGATTTCTCACCTAAGATGAACTGTTTTATTGGTCAGAATGGGATGGGAAAGACGAACTTACTGGATGCGGTCTATTATCTGTCTTTCTGTAAGAGTGCTACGAATCCTATTGATTCGCAGAATGTTATGCATGATCAGGATTTCTTTGTGATTCAAGGGTTTTATGTAACGGATGAAGGTGATCCGGAAGAAATTTATTGTGGTTTGAAACGTCGGCAAAAAAAGCAGTTCAAGCGTAATAAAAAAGAGTATACCCGACTGTCTGATCATATTGGTTTTGTTCCTTTGGTAATGGTTTCGCCGGCAGACGCCGAACTGATAGCCCGGCGGGAGTGAGGAGCGACGCCGATTTATGGATGTGGTGATTTCGCAATATGATAAAGAATATCTGAATGCTTTGATACGCTATAATAAAGCATTGACTCAGCGTAATGTTTTGTTGAAGGCTGAAGTGGAGCCTGATGAGGAGCTGATTTCCGTGTGGGAGGAGATGATGGCTGTGAGTGGAGAGGTCGTGTATAAGAAACGTAGTGAATTCATAGCTGAATTTATCCCCACTTTTCAGTCGTTTTATTCTTATATTTCTCAAGATAAGGAGAAGGTGAATTTATCATATGAGTCTCACGCTATACAGGGAAACTTACAGGAAATCATCAAAGGAAGCCGGCAGCGTGACCGCATTATGGGATATTCGTTGAAAGGGATTCATAGAGATGACCTTATCATGCAGTTGGGAATTTTCCAATTAAAAGGGAAGGCTCTCAAGGACAAAACAAAACGTATCTTATTGCTTTGAAATTGGCGCAGTTCGACTTTTTGAAGCGGACAGGCAGCAATACCACTCCTCTATTGTTATTGGATGATATTTTTGATAAACTGGATGCTTCCGTGTGGAACAGATCGTAAAGCTGGTAGCAGGCGATAACTTCGGACAGATTTTTATAACGGATACTAACCGGGAACATTTGGATAAGATTTTGGAGAATATCGAAGGGAAATATAAAGTGTTTGGAGTAGAAAATGGCAGTGTTGCAGAACGGAAAGGAGATACAGAATGAAGCGGAATGATGCGGAACAAATAGGAGATATGATTCGTAAGTTCTTTCGTTTGAACGGACTGGAGTCTCCTTTGAATGAATATAGGCTGGTACAGGCATGGAAAGATGTAGTGGGACCCGCTATTGCCGGTTATACAAGCAACCTTTATATTAAGAACCAGATTCTTTATGTACACCTCACTTCTTCCGTACTCCGTCAGGAACTGATGATGGGAAGAGACTTGTTGGTGAGGAATTTGAACAAGCAAGTAGGTGCACAGGTTATTGTAAATATTATTTTCCGGTAATTATTGGTGAAGGGAAATCTTTCCTTTTTCCGTCCATACCTCGTGCATCGGTTTGTCAAATGATTCTGTCGGTATCTCGTCACTTACCTGAAAATCAAAACAAATACCCACATTATAAGAATGGAGTTGGGGAAGTAACCGGTCATAATATCCTTTCCCTCTACCTAATCTATTGCCATTTTTATCAAAAGAAACACCGGGGATGATGGCAAAATCTATTTGAGTGTAATCAGTAAATGCTTCACCTGTCGGTTCTTCTATATGGTAGGCTTCACCGGTTTGCAGATTTTGTGGACCTGTATAACGGCGGAGCTCCAGAATATCTCCTTTGACTACCGGCAGAAGGATGTCCTTCTGCCGATACCATTTCTCTATAAAATCATGCGTCTGTACTTCATCACCCAATGAGTAATAAAGCAATACCGTCTTTGCTGCAATGAAAAGCGGATGTTGTTCCAACTTGTTAAGCAAAGCAATGGAATTCGCTGTCAACTCTGTGGCGGTGTGACGGCTTTTTTTCCTGTGCTATCTGCTTGCGCAGTTTCTTTTTATTTCCTTCATCGTTGACTTTTATTTCTACGGTTTCTTCGGGAGCCTTAGGGAAAGATTCTCCTTTTTCCAATACTTCCAGTGCTTTAAGTACTGTCTTGTCGGTTTGGTTCAGGTATTGGATATAGGCTTCTATGCCCAACATGTTATAAATGATATTACCGTATAAGTTCTTTTCAAATAATTTCTGTGACTTATACATCAGGATATTGCGGCGTTTCAAGCCTTTTTTTTCTGCAAAGCGGGCGAATTGTTCCAAGATATTCTGACGCTTCAAGTACTGTAGCAAACTTGCTTCCGTATCATATTTCTGCAGCTCCGCACGATGGGTATCTGTGTATTGGAAAGAGAATTGAATGGTTAGGCCCCTGCTTACTGCTGCTGTATAATAGGAAGTAACTCCCGTTGTATCTTGGGGAACAAAAATATCGGGCATGATGCCGCCTCCGCCATAAACCGGACGTCCGTTGGCGGTGTAGTAAATAGTACTGTGGTCTTGCTTGATACTGTCTTGCGAGAAGAACTCACCGTGTTCGTAGCGTTTTACAAGATCCATTTCATAGTTCATATCGTTTCCTTTGACGTAAGGCTTCTGGATGCAACGTCCTGAAGGAGTATAGTACCGTGCGATAGTGAGTCGGATAGCCGAACCATCGCTGAAGTCGATGGGTTGCTGTACCAATCCTTTGCCAAAAGAACGGCGACCGATGATGGTCCCGCTGGTCATTGTCCTGAATGGCACCGGCAAAATTTCGCTGGCAGAAGCAGAACCTTCGTCTGTCAGTACGATAAGCGGCATTTTTGGCTGCTGCCTGTTCCGTTAGAGTGATAATTTTCACGAGGAGATTTGCGCCCCTGAGTGTAAACTATCAGGTTATTTTTGGGAAGGAATTCATTCACCATTTGAATAGCGGCTCCCATGTAGCCTCCGGTATTGCCGCGTAGGTCGATAATCACACCTTTGCAGTTGTCTTGATTTAGTTTTGCTAATGCAATCAGCAGTTCGGGATATGTTGTTTCCCCGAATTTATTGATTTTGATATAACCGAATTTTTCGTTCAACATATAAGCAGTATCCACACTCTTGACAGGGATATCACCGCGAATAATGGTAAAATATAGCGGTTCTTTCTCTCCCGGACGATAAACACCCAGTTTTACTTCGCTGCCTTTGGGCCCTTTCAGACGTTTCATTGATTCGTAGTTGGTTACTATCTTGCCTACGAAAGCTGTATCGTTGACAGAGATGATGCGGTCGCCTGCCATCAAACCTACCTTTTCGGACGGGCCTCCCTGAATGACATTGCTGATATGAATTGTGTCTTGCTGGATGGTAAATTGAATGCCGATGCCGCTAAAGCTTCCTTTCAAGTCGGAGTTTACTGCCTCCAGGTCTTTGGCAGGAATGTAAGAAGAGTGGGGGTCGAGTTCCCCTAAAATTTGAGGCATTGCATCTTCTACCAATTGGTTCATCTTCACAGTGTCCACATATTGGTCGTCAATGATGCGCAACAGGGCGTTTAACTTATTGGAGGAAGTGTTGATGATACCTAACCGATTACCTGAAAAATGGTTAGCGTAAAAAGTTCCAATCAATATTCCGGCTACGATGCTTACGGCAATGATAATCGGTATAAAACGGGATGTACGGTTTTTGCTCATATTTTTATTTACTATTATTCATTGGGGTCGATATAAATTACTTCGATGTTGGCTCGCTTCAATAGTTCCAGTCCATCTTCCAATCGGTATTTCTCGGAGTAAACCACTCGTTTGATACCTGCCTGAATAATGAGTTTGGCACATTCAATGCAGGGAGAAGCGGTGACATACATGGTGGCTCCGTTGCTGCTGTTGTTGGAGCGTGCAATCTTGGTAATGGCGTTGGCTTCGGCATGCAGTACATAAGGTTTGGTGACTCCATTGTCATCTTCGCACACATTTTCAAAACCCGATGGAGTGCCATTGTATCCATCTGAAATAATCATTTTATCTTTAACGATTAATGCACCTACCCGGCGACGTGTGCAATAAGAATTTTCTGCCCAGATGCCGGCCATGCGGATGTATCGTTTGTCGAGTTTCAGTTGTTTTTCTTCGTTGGTTTCCATGTGATTAATTATGTCTGAGTTGGATAAAGCTTTTCTTGTCTTCGGGAGCCAGTCGCAGATAATTGCTGTCTCCTTTATAAAAGCGGGCATTTACCAGTGCATCCATAAACTTGTTACTTAGATTAGTGGAGTTACGGCGGTCTTCGATGTTGATGCTCACCGAACGGTCTTTTCCATTTGCTTCCCAAATGCCTTCAAAGGTGATATTTTGTGCCGAAGCCTTGAATGTATTGTCATTATTGAAAACGATGGTAAACTTTTGGATAACTTCCAGTGTGGCGTTGTCATCTTTGGGAGTAAATTCGGGTGTGCCGGCATCGTCGAGTCCTCCGCCATAAAAATTGATCAGATACCAAGTGCCACTTGAAAAAATATCTTCTATGTTATCTTCGTTATTACAACTCCACAATAATGGAAGTGCTATTAATAGGTAAAGAATTGATTTCAGTTTCATTTCTTTTTCTTGTTTTTAGTTGATAATTCCATTTCGTCTCAGTAATGCCTCAATGCCGGGCTCTTTTCCGCGGAAGCGTTTATAAAGCGTCATAGGATGTTCCGTTCCACCTTTGGACAAAATGTTCCGGCGGAAAGAATCGGCCACTTCCGGTTGAAGATTCCTTTTTTCTTTAAATAGCGAGAAAGCATCCGCATCCAGCACTTCTGCCCATTTGTAGCTGTAATATCCGGCGGAGTATCCTCCTGCCATGATGTGCGAGAACTGTACGGACATACATGTCTCGGCCGGAGAAGGTAAGACTTGCGTTTTTTTCCATGCTTCTTTTTCATAGGTACGCACATCTCCGTCAAAGGGGTCTTGCGGGTGTACCACGCCATGTCCAGCAGACCGAAGCTCAGTTGGCGGAGACAGGCGTATGCAATATTGAAATTGGATGCATCCACTATCTTCTGAATGAGTTGTGCCGGGATTTGTTCACCTGTCCGGTAATGTTTGGCAAATGTATTGAGAAATTCTTTCTCGATGGCAAAGTTTTCCATGATTTGTGAAGGGAGTTCCACAAAATCCCAATAAACACTTGTACCGCTCAGTGTGGCGTAAGTGCTGTTGGCAAATATGCCGTGCAGGGCGTGACCGAACTCATGCAGGAAAGTATTTACTTCCGAGAAAGTGAGTAGTGCAGGTTTTTCTGCCGATGGCTTGGAAAAGTTCATCGTAACGGAAATATGTGGGCGGCTGCTGATTCCGTTTTCTATCCATTGCTCTTTATAGCTGGTCATCCATGCCCCTGAGCGTTTTCCGGCACGAGGGTGAAAATCGGTGTATAGTACGGCTAAAAAGCTGCCGTCTTCATCAAATACTTCATAAGCATCTACATCCGGATGGTAGACGGGAATCTCTTTGTTTTCCTTGAATGTGATACCATACAGGCGGGTAGCTAATCCAAATACTCCTTGTTTTACTTGACTGAGTTCAAAATAGGGACGTAGTTCTTCTTCATTCAGCTTAAACTTTTCATTCTTCAGCTTTTCCGAATAATAGGCCCAGTCCCAAGGCATTAATTGGAAATCGTTACCTTCCAGGCGGTGGGCTAATTCTTCCACTTCTTTCACTTCCTGATGCGCGGTGGGAGAGTAGGCTTCCAGCAGTTGGTTTAGTAGTTGGTAAACGGATTCTTCTGTTTCTGCCATACGTTTCTTCAGTACATATTCTGCATAATTGGAATAACCGAGGAGTTGTACCAGTTCCATACGGATATTAACCAGTTGCTTGATTATGTCTATGTTGTTGTACTCGTTGTCGTGAGTACATTGCGTATTATAGGCCATGTAAAGCTGTTGTCGCAGTGTACGGTCTTTGCAGTATTTCATGAAAGGAACGAAGCTGGGTGCATCCAATGTGATGATATTGCCTTCTTTTCCTTTCTCTTTGGCTGTTTGGGCGTATGATTCAAGCATACTTTCGGGCAGACCTTCCAGTTGGCTTGTCGTTAGAGAAAGTTCATAATTATTGGTCTCTTTCAGCAGATTCTGTGAAAAGCGCAATGCGAGTACGCTTAATTCGGTATTGAGCCGACGGTATTTTTCCTTTGCTTCTCCTTGCAGGTTGGCTCCGCTTCTTATAAAGCCGTCATAGGTCTTTTGCAGCAGCATACTGTCTTCTCCGTTTAAAGTCAATTGATCTTTCCGGTCGTAGACAGCTTTAATACGTGCAAAAAGTTTTTCATTCAGACTGATACTGTTATTATGCTCTGCCAGTAAAGGCATCATCTTTTCTGCCAGCTCCTGCATCTCGTCGTTAGTTTCAGCACTCAGCAGGTTACCGAAGATGGTGGTTACTCTTTCAAGTAATGACCCTGATCTTTCCAATGCCACAATGGTGTTTTGAAAATTGGGTTTCTCCGCATTATTGACGATAGCATCAATCTCTTCGTTTTGCTCTTTCATTCCCTCCCGGATAGCCGGTTCATAATGTTCTACTTTGATTAAGTGGAACGGAGGGGTATGATGAGGTGTATTATAAGGCTCTAAAAACGGGTTTTTTGTTTCTGTCATAACATTATTATATTTGACTTACAAAATTGCTAAAAAAAAAGTCTCATTCACCTCATTCTATCTATATATTTAACAAAGTATATTAAATGGATGCCATATGCTAACAAACTTGTTGACTGAAACTCTGCCAGGATAGGCATAAAAAATGATGGGTTGTGTCTAAACGTTGATAATGCTGTCATTTTGTTAATAGGTAGGGGCGAGGTTTGCTCGCCCGAAAACAGCTTGTTTGTGGATTACTCCCAAAGTCGCCACCACCGGTTCGGGCAGGCAACCCCTGCCCCTGTAGTTGACGATTTGAGAGACTGTTTCAGTTTTTATTCAGAGAGCTTTTTCCATGGCAGGGATGAAGATTTCTTTTCTACTTAATTCTACTAAGCCTTTTTTTCCTGCATATCGTTCAGCTCTTTTGAGACATTGATGCGGGTTTCGTCAATTAAACCGGCCAGATCTTCCATTTTTATTTTTAATCGCTTTTCACCCTCCGGTCTCATAGAACGTGATAAAATGAAGTTGATAATCTTTTCTTTGGGACTTCCTATATAGCTGTTCCATAATTTATTATAAGCAATTTGGGCACGATTGCTTAATATGTTTAAGTAATTGAGACGGAAAATTTCATAATTGTTCAATTCGGACAGAACAAATGCTTTGTCAATGCTGACCAAGTTCAAATCTGTACGCGCTCTATACGTGGCGATATAGTTAGGATGCATGCCGAACAGAGAATAGGGTTCCAATACAAAAAGGACTTCCAAATGTTTCGTGTAAAGAGTATGATTTTTGCTCATCGACAATCTGAGAAGAGATTTCACCGTTTAACAGAAAGATAAGTTCAGTACATGGCTCTCCTTGTTCTACAATAATCTCGTCTGCATTGTATTTCCGGAAATGCAATTTTACTTTGCCTAAGATGCTCGTGAAGTCATTCTTACATGATCCTTGGAACAAAGGGAGTTGTAATAGTGTATCGTACATTGTAATTTCCATAAGTTCTAATCTTCGTTAAGTTATAGTTTAACATACAAAGGTAACGATAAAACGAGATTTATTATTTAGAGTTGCATTCTGTTTTATCTTTTTTATTGTTTCTTACAGTCTACTAATGTTTTAAGATAAAAGCTTGTACAGTGCATAAAAAATAAATATATTTGCAGCTAAAAAAAGGAGGTAAGTATGTTTGGTTCTTTCGACTTTCAGGAGTTTTTGAGTGCATTTATCGTTCTTTTTGCTGTAATAGATATTATCGGTTCTATACCTATTATATTGAATTTGAAGCAGAAAGGAAGAAATGTGAATGCTAACAAGGCAACATTTATTTCTTTCGCGTTGTTGCTGGGGTTCTTTTATGCCGGCGATATGATGTTGAAGTTGTTTCAGGTAGATATTGCTTCGTTTGCAGTAGCCGGTGCTTTTGTTATTTTTCTGATGTCACTGGAGATGATATTGGATATTGAAATATTTAAAAACCAGGGACCTATTAAAGAGGCAACGTTGGTGCCGTTGGTATTTCCTTTGTTGGCCGGTGCCGGTGCTTTTACGACTTTACTTTCGCTGCGTTCCGAATATGCTCCGGTTAACATTGTAATAGCGTTGGTGCTGAATATGGTATGGGTTTATGTGGTTTTAAAACTGACCGACCGTATAGAGCGTTTTTTGGGGAAAGGTGGTATTTATGTGATTCGTAAATTCTTTGGTATCATTCTTTTGGCTATTTCCGCCCGGCTTTTTACTGCTAACCTGACTCTGCTGATAGAACAGTTCCAGAATTTGAAATAAGCAGGTTGTGGAAACATCAACCTGTAAGGGAATGTGTCAACGTTCTAATCTATTATTTTAGTTTTGACACACTCCCGGATGCATTCATGAATACATCGTTATTTTAGATTATTGGCATGGACTATGTACTTCTTCATTCCTTCAGTGAAGAATATCTCATATTCGCCATTCTCGCCTGAACAGATGAAATAAGCTTCCAGCTCGGGGTGTTTTGCACAAAAAAGCTTTTGCATTATCTAGCCCCATCACCATAAATGCAGTGGCATAGGCGTCGGCTGTGGTGCAATCACGGGCAATAACGGTGGAAGAAAGAATACTGTGTTGTACCGGATAACCGGTGCGAGGGTCGATGGTGTGAGAGTATTTCTTTCCACCTTTATAATAGAAATTGCGATAATTACCTGATGTTGCCATGCCCACATTGCTTATTTCAAGAATTGTCTGTAATTCCTGGTTGACGGACAAGGAATCGTCTATTGGTTTATTAATCCCGATTCGCCATGCATTCATTTTAGGATTTTTTCCGTTTACAATCACCTCTCCGCCAATATCAATCATGTAGTTTTTAATACCTTTACTGTTGAATAACTGTGCAATTATATCTACACCGAAACCTTTGGCAATGGCACTGCAGTCCAGCATCATCCGCTCATCTGCCTTTATTATTTTTTCGTTGTTCTGTAACTCTATCTTTTGATAGCCGATAAGCTGTTTAAGGCTGTCTACGGTTAATGAGTCCAAAGGGATGGACTTTTTAAATCCAAATCCCCAGGCATTAGTCAGGGGGAGCCACTGTTATGTCAAATGCTCCATCGGTTTCTTCGGATATTTTATGAGCCAGATTAAATACATGGGTGAACAGTGTGTCAAGAACCACCTCTTCGTTATGGTTGATGTGGCTGATGATTGAATTGGGGTTGAAAGGGGATAGGGAATTATCCACTTTCTTCAATTCAGCTTCGATTTCTTTCTTTAAATCTTTGTCACTTTGGTAGGTGATTTTATAGACTGTACCGAAAATAAATCCTTCGTCTGTGCGGAAAGGAGGTTGCTTTTTCAGAATGATAACCGTTCCCACAATCAGCACCACAAGAAAGGGTAACTGCCAGATTAGTTTTTTTTTATTCATAATATTATAATTAGTTGAGATAAAGATGTTCTATTAAAATTTTGATGCCGATGGCTATCAGGATTAAACCTCCCCACAGTTCTGTCCGAAGGTTAAACCGCTTTCCGCAGAATACTCCTATCAGATTGCCTGCCATAGAAAGGACGAAGGAAGTAAAGCCGATAATTGCTATTGGAGAAAGAATGGACATGAACGAATTCATGCCTACGAAGGCAAAGGAGATGCCGACAGCCAATGCATCGATACTGGTGGCTACAGCCAGTGTCAATACTACTTTTAAGCGGGTAGGGTCAAAACAACATTTATCATCGTTGCTGAACCCTTCTTTTATCATTCGTCCTCCCAAAAAAGCCAAAAGGCCGAAAGCTATCCAGTGGTCATAGTCTTTTTATCAAATGGCTGAACCGGCTGGCACAGAACCATCCAATAAGGGGCATAACGGCCTGAAAGAGTCCGAAAAAGAATGCCATTACAAAAAAAGTGCGTCGGCAGATGCGACGCATGATGATTCCGCTTGTTATGGATACCGTGAAACAATCCATAGCAAGACTGATTGCCAAAAAGCCAAATCTCTAGTGTGTTCATTCACTAAAAAGGTAATTTATAGATTAAACTGTATGTTCCGATAGTAAAATGGTTAGCTTTGTTCTTGCCGAATCCGGGGATATACCAGGGTTCTGTATTTCCTGTTTTCTTCATGCTGGTGCGTACCCGGTAGCGCACAGAAAGCCCCATATAAAAATTCTTGTATACCTTGGTCGTAAGCCCTCCCACCAGTTCTACCCAGCCGGCATTGCTTTTACCCCATTGTAGGTAAACGGAACGGTGATGTTTCCCCAAGTCGGGTCGACCATTGCGGGAGCATCGACGTCGTATGTGAAAGAGGTGAAGCCATAGCGTATACCTCCATACGCGTAACCGGGGAGATGAGGCTTTTTGAAAAGAATATTGTAATTCATACCGATACGAAAATAAGGTGCTGAAGCCTTATAATGAATATTGGTTTCGTCATCGGTGGTGTCTGTATGACCGTAACCGATTTCTATAATAGGGATGAAGCGGTTTTTAAGTTTACCTCCACACTCACCTCGGCACTGGTAAAGTCACTGCCGAATATTTTACTTCCCAGACCAAATACATCTAAGCCCACATACGTGCCCTGATACAGAGGTACGGTGGCTTTTTCTTCTGTTGTTGCCGTTTTCTTTTCTTGGGCTGTAGAGCGTAAGGGGCATAACAGTAAGCTACTCCCTAATAGTATAGTATATATTAAAGTTTCTCTTTTCTTCATTGTTGATATCCGGGTTTACAATCACTACAGAATCCAGTGAGTTTGTTGTATAATTGATATTTTCCACCTGATAGAACATCATGGTGCCACACTCTATATCGCTAATAAAAGGGATGTTGCGATGCGTTATTTCAATCACGTCTTTCAGCTTTTCATTGTAATGTATCGTATAAGTAGTTTTTGATGTATAACTGAGTGGAAGGCTGAAGCTGCTCAAGTCACTTTCTTTGTTGTAAATGGTGTCTGTCAAGACAGAGTCTTTCACAACTTTATCTGTTATGGTTCCGTCCGGCAATGTGTCTTTTACTGTAACGTCGGTCACGGTAGTACCTGTAATGGTGACCTCGGAAGTCAGTTTGACGGACGAATGGCTGTCACTGCTCAGTAAGTCGAAATGTGCAAGGGATGTTGTACTCAGGGGACAATCGCTTTCGCTGCATCCCTGCCATAAGTATCCTGATGCAGTCAGGAACAATAGGATGATAATTGGTAATTTCTTCATTCTCAAAACTCTTCTTCTATTTTATAGTTGTTGCGTTCGGGAGCGTTGCGTGCTATTAACTCACCGATGAATCCGGCAAGGAATAATTGTGTGCCCAGTATCATTAACGTCAAAGCCAGATAGAAATAGGGCGAATCCGTTATCAGGGTATAAGGCAGGCCGTTTGTTAGGTTGTATAATTTGTTAGCACCGATGATGACTACGGAAATAAATCCGAAGATAAACATCAGTGATCCTAAGAAGCCGAACATGTGCATCGGTTTGACGCCAAATTTAGATAGAAACCACAAAGTGATTAAGTCAAGATATCCGTTGAAAAAACGATTCAGTCCGCCAAATTTGGTCTTTCCGAATTTGCGTGCCTGATGGTGCACTATCTTTCTCCGATTTTAGAGAAGCCGGCATTTTTTTGCCAAATAGGGGATGTAGAGGTGCATTTCACCATATACTTCGATGTTCTTGATCACGTCCCGGCGATAGGCTTTGAGCCCGCAATTGAAGTCGTGCAGGTTGTTGATGCCGGATACGGCACGTGCTGTAGCATTGAAAAGCTTGGTGGGGATGGTCTTTGACAAGGGGTCGTAGCGTTTTTGCTTGTAGCCCGATACCAAATCATAACCTTCCTTGGTAATCATTCTGTAGAGTTCGGGAATTTCGTCCGGGCTGTCTTGCAAATCGGCATCCATCGTGATAACCACATTGCCTTGCGCCTTTTCGAATCCGCAATAGAGTGCAGGGGATTTGCCGTAATTACGGCGGAATTTGATTCCTTTTACTTTATCCGATTGGGTGCGTAGATTTTCTATTACCTCCCAAGAGCGGTCTGTACTGCCGTCATTTACAAATATTACTTCATAGCTGAAATGGTTGCCATCCATTACGCGTTGAATCCAGGCAAAGAGCTCCGGCAAAGATTCCTCTTCATTATACAGTGGAATAACTACAGATATATCCATGTGTCTTATTGGTTTTCGGTTTACGCATTATCAGCAATGCCGTAGGGATTGCTATCAGCATGCCGTAAAATATATTATTTGATATCAACTGGAAAGTGATTTGCAATGGAGTCAGTGCTGCCACCATATCAAAGGCTTCCTGCAATTGGTCGATAGAAGGTAAAAGTTCTGCTTGGGCAGTTGTCTTGAATTGGTTAATCATATTCTGATAGAATTCAAAAACAAAACCGCCGTCAATGAAATGGAAATAGATATAATGGACTACTGCTACGAATAGGGATGCGAACATATACATAAATATTGTAAACAGCAATGCTTTCCCAAAGCTGATTGCATTGTTGCAATAACGTTCTCTGTATTTTTTAGCAAAAATATAGCCCAAAATAGGGACACCTAATGTAAGTACAATAAACAGGAGTAATAGGAAAGGTATTCTCAGTCCTAAAGGAAAAAGCATGAACTTAAAGGACCAAAGCAGTCCCATGCCCGTGCCATAGCGCATTGCGCATTCTTGAAGAGTTGGTTTACGTTCAGTCATTCTTTATTGATAAGTGCACAAAATTAATAAGTCTACAAAAGTACGGCTTTTTTATTAAGAATACATGCTATATTTAGGGGTGAAAAATGTATTTTTCTGCTAAAATCAAAAAAAAAGTGCATGAGAGTATTGCAGTTTCAAAAAATATATCTACCTTTGCACTCGCAAAACAAAAATGGGTAAGTCCTATACGGCCAGCTCCTGATGAATCCTCCAGGGCTTGATCGCAGCAAAGGTAGTTGGTTGTAGCGGCGCGATATAGTAAGCTTACCCACCCGCCTCTTTAGCTCAGTTGGCCAGAGCACGTGATTTGTAATCTCGGGGTCGTTGGTTCGAATCCGACAAGAGGCTCAGAAAGACAAAAGGAATGGAGTAAGTCTTCATTCCTTTTTCTATTTATAATCATCCAGCTAATTTTTTCTTCATGAAGGAAACAAATATTGCAACTGCATCTTTACCACAGCAATGTCGCCCGGCCGTAAAAGAACTTTTAAAGGAAATATATGGCTATACTGATTTTCGTGATTTTGAAGTCTATAATGATTTGTCTTCCGGCAAAGATAAACTAAAAATTTCCCAAGGACAATTGATAGAAGAGGTTATTGAAGAGTCTGAAAAATCGATGAAGACGGATTCGGTTTATAATTTCTTGTTGACAGCGCCAACGGGAGCCGGTAAATCTTTATTGTTCCAGCTTCCTGCCATTTATTTGGGACAAGAATATAAGTTACTTACAATTGTGATTTCTCCTTTGAAGGCTTTGATTGTTGATCAAGTGGAAAATCTGCGTGATTTGGGATATGAAAAGGTGTCTTATGCATCTTCCGATCTTTCACCTGAAGAAAAAATGAGGCATACCGTCAGGTGCGCGAGGAGAGACGGATTTATTTTATCTTTCTCCCGAATTATTGTTGGCTTATGATATTAAACATTTTATAGGTGACCGTCGGATAGGATTGATTGTGGTGGATGAGGCACATACGGTAACTACATGGGGGAAGGAATTCCGTGTGGATTATTGGTTCCTGGGTCGTCACTTGGATAATTTGAAGAAGAACTTGGGCTATGCTTTTCCGGTTTTTGCATTGACTGCAACTGCCGTTTGGAATCCTCGCGGGGGGAATGATATGGTTTTGAAACCATCCGCTCTTTGCGTATAGACCCTTGCAGACTGTTTGTGGGAATAGTGAAGCGCGAAAATATCGGCTTTGATATTCGTTTGCTTACTATTGAAGAAGATGAGAATTATGATAAGGCGAAACAACGTGTTATTATCGGACGTACCGATGATTTTCTGGATGAACATAAAACTATCATGTATTATCCTTTTGCCGGCAGCATAGACACCCGGATTAAAATGTGGGTGCGTTCTACTAACTGGCGATTGGTGTCTTCTTATTATGGAAAGAAGGACAAGGCTCAGAAGGCAGCGATTGTTGAAGCTTTTAAGGAAGGTGACAAACGGATGATTATTGCGACAAAAGCATTCGGTATGGGTATTGACATCAGTGATATTGACCGGGTGTATCATGTGGCTCCTTCGAGTACATTTGTTGACTATATTCAGGAGATAGGACGTGCGGCACGTGATAAAAGTATTAAAGGTATTGCGGCCACCGACTTTCATGAACGGGATTTCTATTTTATGAAACGCTTACACTCTGCCGGAGCCATTACGCAAAATCAGTTGGGGATGATTTTGAAGAAGCTTGGGGAAATCTATTTGATGAAGGGCAAAAGCAAGGAGATGCAAGTGTCTTTGTCGGATTTTGAGTTTGCAGTGAAACTTCCTCGTAAGCAGAACAAGTTGGAATATGAATCGGATTTGGGACAAGTGATAAAAACGGCTTTGTTATGGATAGAGGAAGATTTATCCAGCCGTTTTGGAGGACAGCCCATTGAGATAAATTCCCGGACCCTCTTTACAGATGGATATGTACAGGAAAAAACAGGGGATACTGCTTTCAGGGAAACGTATAAAAAGTTTATGACTCCCGTGGTCGGTGCGGAAGGTATTTATAAGGTATCTTTTGAAGCATTGTGGGAAAGCTGTTTCTCGGAAATGGGTTATCGGGAGTTTAAGCGCGATTTATATAATGGTAATTTGTTTGAAGGAGTCCGTGCGGCGGCTGTTGGCAAACATGAGGTATTGCTGAAAGAAGATGCAGGAGATATATGCACAAAACTGGCGAGTCTGCTGAAACGGTTGAAAGATTTGCTGACTGTTAGTTTGTATGGCAATAAGGGCAAGTTTGAAGAAGATGATTTGCGCAGTATCTTTGCCGAATATGATATGGATGTTCCTTCGGCAAAACGTTTCCTTTCTTCTTTGCTGGAATCGAGAGTGGAGGAGGGAAGAAGCGTCAGCTATATCAGTAGCACGAAGAAAAAAGGATGAAGACAAGTTGGTTTTTACTGTTACCCGAGGCTTTGACTTGTTGCTCTCACGTTATCAGAAGCTCTGCTCTCAGCGTATTACAGGAGTGAAAGGAGATTTGTTGCTGTTTTACACCACGCCTTTTCAGACCTAAACATGCTTCTCAATCTTTTGTCAATGCTCAATGTGGTCGATTTTACTGTCGAAGGTGGTGTACCTTCGGTAGAGGTGACTGTTAATATGCCTGAAGTGCTGGAGAAAGAGGTGACATCGGAAGCTTATAAAAACTTCGTGCTTGAAAATAATGAAAAGATATTCCTTGAACAGATAGAGTTGTTCCAATTGTTTTTTGGTAATACTTCCTTGGATGATGAGCAGAGATGGGAGTTTATAGAAGACTATTTCACGGGAATGAATGTGGAAGAAATGAAGAAAAAATATAGCCCCTTGGGATAGGACTAAAAGGGAGTGTGTTAAAACTAAACCGGGCTATCCCATCGTCAGGCTGTAGGGGCAGCATTATCCATGTTTTAACACACTCCCGAAATGCTATGTCAGGCGGTGACTTTACATGCCTTCTTATACTTTGAAATCATGTGCAATTTTCTTGTATCCGTAAATGGCACGGCTTCCCAATTCTTCTTCTATGCGTAGCAGTTGGTTGTATTTGGCCATACGGTCACTGCGACTTAATGAACCGGTCTTGATTTGTCCGCTGTTGGTAGCAACGGCGATGTCGGCAATAGTCGCATCCTCCGTCTCACCCGAACGGTGACTGGTAACAGTGGTATAGCCATTACGTTGAGCCATTTCGATGGCGTCCAATGTTTCGGTCAGCGAACCGATTTGGTTTACTTTAATCAGGATAGAATTGGCACAACCTTCGCTGATTCCTTTCTCCAGGAATTTCACGTTTGTTACGAACAGGTCATCACCTACCAGTTGACAGCGATTTCCAAGACGTTCGGTCAGCATACGCCAGCCTTCCCAGTCATTTTCTGCCATACCGTCTTCAATGGAGTCGATAGGATAATCCCAACACAGTTTTTCCAGATAAGCCACTTGCTCTGATGCAGTACGCTTTTCACCTTTTGTTCCTTCAAATTTCGTATAATCATAGATTCCATCATGGTAGAACTCTGAAGAAGCGCAGTCCAAACCGATAGTGATGTGTTTGAATGGCTCATAACCGGCTGCTTCAATGGCTGCCAAAATGCAATTCAATGCATCCTCGGTTCCATCCAACACAGGAGCGAAACCTCCTTCGTCGCCAACAGCAGTGCTCAGTCCGCGCTTCTTTAATACGGTTTTCAGTGCGTGGAAAACTTCTGCTCCCATGCGCAATGCTTCGTGAAATGATTTGGCACCGACAGGGCGAATCATAAATTCCTGAAAAGCGATGGGAGAATCGGAATGCGAACCTCCGTTGATGATATTCATCATGGGCACGGGCAATACGTACGTGTTTGTTCCTCCTATATATCTATATAAAGGTATATCCAGATAATTTGCCGCTGCCTTTGCCACAGCCAGTGATACGCCCAGAATGGCATTGGCTCCGAGTTTGGACTTAGTGGGGTACCGTCTAAAGCCAGCATAGCCATATCAATGCCGCGTTGGTCTGATGAGTCCATGCCGGTCAATGCCGGAGCAATGATATTATTAATGTTGTCTATGGCTTTCAGAACTCCTTTTCCTCCATAACGGGTCTTGTCTCCGTCGCGTAATTCCAAAGCTTCATGTTCACCGGTGGATGCACCCGACGGAACAGATGCACGTCCCATGATACCGGATTCTAATGTTACGTCTACTTCTACAGTGGGGTTGCCACGTGAGTCAAGAATCTCTCTTCCTTTAATCTTTGCTATTTTCATATTGATTCTAAAATTTAATTGGGTGGTTTTATGATAATAACAAAAAAGGAAGAGATTTTGTTCTATTCACTCATCCAAACTCCGAGCATGACTCCGATAATTCCTAAAACCACGCTGCCAATCACGTATGCCAAGAAGGTGGGATAAAAACCTGATTTTAATAATTGAAGGCTTTCATTACTGAAAGTAGAGAAAGTGGTGAACCCGCCGCAAAGTCCGATAGTGAGCAATAGACGCAATTCATTGGTGATATGAATGCGTGAGGTGAGCGTATAAAAAATACCTATCAGTATGCAACCCAGTAAGTTGACGGCAAAAGTCCCCCATGGGAAAGCCGTCCCTGTCTGGCGCTGAATGGCAATGGTAAGTAAGTAACGAAGCACGCTTCCTGTTCCTCCTCCGATAAAGATATATAATAATGATTTCATAACTGCTGCATTTTGATGCAAAAATAGCAAGGATTATTCATTCGGAGAGAAATTTTTCTGTAATTCTGGAAAGTTTTTCTTATCGGCTTATAATAAGGCTTTGGGTATTGTAATCTTATAAATTTTCACCTAATTCGTAAGCTTGTTGCAAAGTCTCTGTATTCGTTACGTCACCTTTATCTTTGCATCCTCTAACGAGAATCTGTCCAGTATCTTCTAATCCAAAGAAGTTCAGGCAAAGTTTATACTGAGTCAGAATACTGTCAAAGAGTTCTGGCAATATAGCCGCACCGACAGGTATCAAAGCCATTTGTTTGATGGCGAACTTGTCTCGAATAGGGTTGTGACATCTGTCTATAACAGCCTTTAGCTGCGAACTGATGCCATAGAAATATACAGGTGATGCAACAACAAGCATGTCTGCATGAAGGAGTTTGTCGTATATCAGTTGCATATTATCGTTCTGAAAGCAAGAATTGTTCTCACGCTTGAAACATGAGTCACAGCCTATACATGGATTAATATGATGATCACGAACAAGTACAACTTCCACATTATGCTTTTCAGAAGCACCTTTAACAAACGCTTCAACTAACAAGTCGGTATTACCTCCTTTACGAGGGCTACCTGAAAGTACGACTATATTCATATTCTTTTATTACTGTGAAGTAAACGTATCTCAGCATTCATACAAGATGCCACCTTGTGAAAAAGTTACATTCGAAGTGAGCAGCATTCTACATGAATCTAATGAATTTATCAGTATTCCCACCACTCTTTGCACTTTATACATTGTGCTGTCCCATCACTATAAGTTTTAACTTCATGGCTACCACAGAAAGGGCAAGGTGAAATTTGTCCATGGGTATGAATCATCTTGTCTGGAGGATCGGTATTATTCTCACTTTCTTCCACATAATCTTCTTCCCATTTTTCAAGGAATTTAGGTTTCCAGTTATACCCACTATTGAAATCCGGACACCAGCTCCTTACCATTCCTTGCTTAGAGCAGTTTAATATAGCTACCCCATCAACGTCCTCTTCATTTACTCCATGTATGAAATAAATGCAGTCTTCGCAGGTGTAATTATCTTCTTGGTTCATTCTAATGGATTTTTTGAATTTACATTTTTTGTAGTAGAGATTACATCTCATACAAAAGTACATAAAAATATTGAGTTCATACGCCAATAGAATAAAAAACAAAGCTACCGAAACTTATCAGCACTTTAAATACCATATCTTGCCCCATTTTCGTAAATTAAGGATATGTATTTATAATACTTCATCTATTATGTGGGCAGACGATGAACTATGACAAGAAAGAGTCGATCTGATGCTCGGTAATTTTGTGTTTTAACTTTTTAAAAAAATACTAAAAATATTTGAAAAAGAAGCATGTAAGATAAAGATATATGTTTGATATTTGCTCTTTATTACCATCCAAACGATTGAAGTCGCTGTCCGTACAAAAATACAAAAATATTTTGCACCTGAATTTGCTGCATTCTGGTTTATGAATGGAAATCATGCTTCCAGTGAGGTTTGTTTTACAGCTAATTTAGCTCTTATATGTAAAGAGGTGGAACACTCTCACGATGATTTTATTACTGAACACTTCCGCAAATATAGCGAACCTGACTTGCCATTTGTATGGAAAATATTGAGGTTATCTTGATGGGAACACTTTCCAAACTCTATTCCAATTTTTCGGATACCACAGCAAAACATGCTGTTCAAGAGAATTTATAAAAAGTATTTCCCCAAAGACAATAAACAACGAATAATATAGGATAGGAGAAGTCTTGATTGAGAAAGGTTTTAGCCAACTGAATTGGCTAAGCGGCTTGGCAAAGGTTTCAACTTAAAACTAAGAATTAAAAATATAATATCATGACCCAACACAATGCCATCAAGCTTTTTTGAAGTAAAGAAAGTCCGAACCATTTGGGACGATAAAGAAGAAAGAATGGTACTTCTCAATAGTAGATGTAGTAGCTGTCTTAACGGATAGCCCTAATCCACGCAAGTATTGGAGCGTTTTGAAGACACGTCTTAAAAAGGAAGGAAGTGAGTTGGCTACAAATTGTAGGCAACTGAAAATGAAATCGACTGACGGAAAAATGTATTTAACTGATGTGGCTGACACACACCAACTTCTCCGCCTCATTCAATCTATTCCATCGCCCAAAGCAGAACCTTTTAGCTATGGATGACGCAAGTGGCTGCAGAACGTCTTGACCAAATGCAAGATCCCGAACTTTCCATTAACCAAGCATTAATGGACTACAAACGGTTGGGTTATTCGAATAGTTGGATTAACCAGCGACTCAAATCTATAGAGATTCGCAAAGACCTTACACACGAATGGAAACGGCACGGACTGTAAGAGGGAGTGCAATTTGCTACCCTCACTGACATTATTTATCAGACATGGAGTGATATGACCGCTAAGAAATATAAACAATTCAAAGTACTGAAAAAGGAAAATTTGCGCGATAATATTACCAATAAGGAGTTGGTGCTCAATATGCTGGCAGAACTTTCCACCAAAGAGATCTCGGAAAGTAAAAAATCTCGCGACTTTTAAAGAACACATGGAGGTGGCGGAAGAGGGTGGAGAAAATAAACAGTAATCGTGAAATACCCAAAGTGGCTTGCCGTGCAATGACTGAATTCATAAAAAAATAACTGTGTTTTTCGCCATACAAACGGAAAAATCTGTCTCTTCCTTCCTCCTTTCATTAGTCGTTGAAACGCCCTGTTATGGCGGATTTCGGTAGTGAATGGACATCTCGTATTGTCTTTTCAGCCTCCTTTCATCTGTAAGACTTTTTTTGATACAGATAAATACTGAAGGCAGATTTGAAAGCAGCTTGGGAAGCACGACTGAAAGGAGAATGAATGGATATCCTGTCATTGTTAATCGATTGATTGATAATGTGTTTTGGCTAATATGTAAGGATGAACGGAAAGAAGGAATGATCGGCTTAGTGAGGGGATGATTCCATCTGCCCCTATGTGAAAAAGATGCCGAGCTTTTTGAAAAGGTCGGTGTGTTTCCGTAAAACCTCGGCATCTTTTAAGAAACTTACCGAGCTTTTTTGAAAACCTCAAGGTCTTTTTGCAGCACTCAGCCTGATCATAGGTCTATACATACGGTGGCATCAGCCTACACATATATATGCGTAAGCCTACATGTATGTACGCATCGGGCCACACGTACGTATGCATTGTATCGGGTGGTGGAATGTTAGGTCGGATTTGTTACAGCAAACATTTTATTCATAAGCTATTCGGTACCATTTTGTTTTTTTGTTCGTTTATTCCAGAGATTTTAGTAATTTTGCACCCTAAACAAAAAACAGCAAAAAGGAATGGGTGGTTTTTTGGAACAGTCTCAAAGACTGAGTGCGTTACCGATTTATTTTACGGAACGGACTATAATTCACATTTAGGTACAAAGAGGAGGCTTGGCTACTTATGCCAAGGGAGAAGGATTTATGAGGTCTATCCATAATTTGGAAAACTCTTATTTCCGCACAAAGTTTGAATTGGAACTCCCGAAGTTTAAAGGTAACTCGGGTATAGGTATTATTAGTGATACAGATCCTCAGCCGATAGTAATCAATTCGCATTTGGGTAAATTTGCCATTGTTACAGTAGCCAAGATTCAGAATATTTCGGAACTGGAGCGTGACTTGCTGGCTGCGAATATGCATTTTTCCGAAATGAGTTTGGGGAAGACAAACCCAACGGAATTGATAGCATTGCTTATTGTTCAGGGCAAGGACTTTGTAGATGGCATCGAAAATGTATTTAATAAGATAAAAAGGGTCGTGCTCCATGTTGCTGCTGACCGAAGACGGTATTATTGTGGCGCGTGATAAATGGGGACGTACTCCCATCGTGATTGGTAAGAAAGAGGGGGCTTATGCTGCGACCAGCGAGTCGAGCAGTCTGCCGAATCTGGATTATGAAATTGAAAAATATGTGGGCCCCGGCGAAATTATCCGCTTGCGTGCCGATGGAATGGAACAAATGCGCAAGCCGAATGAAGGAATGCAGATTTGTTCTTTTTTGTGGGTGTATTATGGTTTCCCGGTTTCTTGCTATGAGGGTAGGAATGTGGAGGAAGTGCGTTTTATGAGTGGTTATAAAATGGGGCAGAAGGATAATTCGGAAGTGGATTGTGCCTGTGGTATTCCTGATTCCGGCGTAGGTATGGCGCTGGGGTATGCCGAAGGAAAAGGCATTCCTTATCATCGTGCCATAACCAAATATACTCCCACATGGCCCCGCAGCTTTACTCCTGCCAATCAGGAAATGCGTTCGTTGGTAGCAAAAATGAAGCTGATTCCCAATCGTGCCATGCTGGAAGGAAAACGTGTTTTGTTTTGTGATGATTCCATTGTACGTGGAACTCAACTTCGTGATAATGTGAAGATTTTATATGATTATGGAGCAAAAAGAGGTTCACATGCGTATTGCGTGCCCGCCGTTGATTTACAGTTGTCCTTTCCTTGGCTTTACTGCATCAAAAGGTGACTTGGAGTTGATAACACGCCGCATGATTAAGGAAATAGAAGGAGATGAGAATAAAGATCTTGAAAAATATGCTGCAACAGATTCACCTCAATACCAAAAGATGGTGCAAATGATTGCCGACCGTTTCGGATTGACTTCGTTGAAGTTCAATACATTGGAAACCTTAATTGAAGCTATCGGTTTGCCAAAGTGCAAAGTTTGTACGCATTGTTTTGATGGTTCCAGTTGTTTCTGATATCAAAATAATAAGATAGAATGAAAAAAGAGCCGTGAATTGTTTGGCAATTCACGGCTCTTTTTCCTATTTTTACAGCATTGAATATTAAAAATAGGAAGATAAAATGACACTGATAGAACGATTTTTAAAGTATGTAAGTTTCGATACTCAATCAGACGATAATAGTGGTGTGACGCCCAGTACACCCAAACAAATGGTATTTGCCCAATACTTGAGATCTGAATTGGAACAACTGGGCTTTGAAGAAATTTCATTGGACGAGAATGGTTATCTTTTTGCTACCTTGCCGGCAAATACCGACAAACCGGTACCAACGATAGGATTTATTGCTCACATGGATACCAGTCCTGATATGACCGGTGCAGGAGTGACTCCGCGTATCGTTTATGGTTATGACGGTTCGGATATTGTCTTGTGTGAGGAAGAGAATGTTGTTCTTTCTCCTAATCGGTTCCCTGAATTGCTGGACCACAAAGGAGAAGATTTGATTGTAACCAATGGAAAGACGCTGCTGGGAGCTGACGATAAGGCCGGTATTGCAGAAATCATTACTGCGATGGTTTATTTGAAAGAGCATCCCGAAATTAAACATGGAAAGATTCGGGTAGGTTTCAATCCAGATGAAGAAATTGGGTTGGGTGCTCATAAGTTTGATGTGGAAAAGTTTGGTTGTGAATGGGCTTATACAATGGATGGAGGAGAGGTAGGTGAGCTGGAATTTGAAAATTTCAATGCAGCCTCTGCCAAAGTAGTTGTAAAGGGTCGTAACGTGCATCCGGGATATGCCAAGAATAAGATGATAAATTCCATGTGTGTGGCCAATCAGTTTATGAATTTATTGCCGGATGGAGAGACTCCCAGTGTACAGAAAACTATGAAGGATTCTATCATTTGGTAGGTATTACCGGTGAGGTGGAACAAACTACGCTGTCTTACATCATTCGTGACCATGACCGTGCCAAATTTGAAGCGCGTAAAGAGAATATGTTGAAGTGGGCAGCTGAGATTAATAAGAAATATGGTGAAGAAACAGTGACAGTAGAATTGAAAGATCAGTATTATAATATGCGTGAAAAGATTGAACCGGTCATGCATATTATCGATATAGCTTTCAAGGCGATGGAAGAAGCCGGTGTGACTCCGAAGGTGAAAGCGATTCGTGGCGGAACGGATGGCGCACAACTTTCTTTCAAAGGACTGCCTTGTCCGAACATTTTTGCCGGCGGTCTGAATTTCCACGGCAGATATGAGTTTGCTCCTATTCAGTCATTGGAAAAAGCCATGATGGTAGTGGTGAAGATTTCAGAATTGGTGGCAAGATAAGACGAATATAATAACCTTAAAAAATAATTGAATAATAACATGAAAACGACTCCGTTTACCGAGAAACACATTGCTCTGGGAGCAAAGATGCACGAATTTGCCGGCTATAATATGCCTATCGAATATTCGGGAATTATCGATGAACATCTCACTGTATGCAATGCAGTGGGTGTATTTGATGTTTCCCACATGGGAGAATTTTGGGTAAAAGGCCCGAATGCATTGGCTTTCTTGCAGCAAGTGACTTCTAATAATGTAGCTGTTTTGCCTATTGGTAAGGCTCAGTATACTTGTTTCCCCAACGAAGAGGGAGGTATTGTAGATGATTTATTGGTATATCATTACGAACCGGAAAAATACTTGTTGGTTGTGAATGCTGCCAATATAGAGAAAGACTGGAATTGGTGTGTCAGCCATAACACGGCGGGTGCTGAATTGGAAAATGCTTCCGATCGCATGGCGCAGTTGGCTATCCAGGGGCCGAAAGCAATGGAGGTTTTGCAGAAACTCACTTCGGTGAATCTGTCTGAAATACCTTATTATGCGTTTACTACCGGAGAATTTGCCGGTCAGAAAGACGTGATTATTTCTAATACCGGATATACCGGAGCCGGAGGCTTTGAGCTTTATTTCTATCCTGAAGCCGGTGAAGCGATTTGGAATGCCATCTTTGAAGCCGGTGCTCCTGAAGGTATCAAGCCTATAGGACTGGGTGCACGCGATACTTTGCGCCTGGAGATGGGATTCTGTCTTTATGGTAATGATCTGAGTGATACCACTTCTCCATTGGAGGCGGGCTTAGGTTGGATTACCAAGTTTGTTGAAGGAAAGGATTTTACAGCACGTGCTATTCTTGAAAAGCAGAAAGCAGAAGGTTTGAATCGCAAATTGGTTGGTTTTGAAATGATTGATCGCGGTATACCTCGCCATGGTTATGAGTTGGTAAATGCAGAGGGAGAAAAGGTTGGTGAAGTAACCAGTGGAACGATGTCTCCGATTCGTAAAATCGGCATCGGTATGGGATATATTCAAACTGCTTATGCTACACCGGGCACAGAGGTTTTCATTGATGTGCGTGGACGCAAATTAAAGGCGATGGTTGTCAAACCACCGTTCAGAAAGTAATATTATTCATTTTTTATCTCCTTCATCTTGCCTGTGGTATGGGTGGAGGAGATTTTTTTTTGCCAACCTGCCATAATATTTATCGTTATGCAGGCAATGAGTTAAAACAAAGTACTTATCACAAAATAAGCAGGTGAAAGACTCCACAGTTGATAGATAATTTATAATTTTGCAGGCAAAAAAATATTGTTATGTCAGAATTGGCTCCCCTTATAAGTGACCTCGCCTTGATTCTTATTTGCGCCGGTATTATGACGCTGATATTTAAACGGTTGAGGCAACCTTTAGTCTTGGGCTATATTGTAGCCGGGTTTTTGGCAAGCCCGCATATGCCTTATACACCATCAGTAATAGATACGGCAAATATTCATACTTGGTCTGATATCGGTGTTATTTTCCTACTTTTTGCTTTAGGATTGGAGTTTAGTTTCAAAAAGCTTATGAAAGTCGGAGGTACTGCTATTATAGCGGCGTGTACCATTATATTTTGTATGATATTGGTCGGGATGGTAGCCGGTTGGTCTTTTGGATGGAAACACATGGACTGCCTTTATCTGGGCGGTATGTTGGCAATGTCTTCAACGACCATTATTTATAAGGCATTCGATGATTTGGGGTTACGGCAGCAACGGTTTGCCGGGTTGGTGCTTAGCATTTTGATACTGGAAGACATTCTTGCCATTGTGTTGATGGTGATGCTGAGTACAATGGCTGTAAGTAAGAATTTTGAGGGTACGGAGATGATTTACAGTATTGGTAAGTTAGTATTCTTTCTGATTCTTTGGTTTGTAGTAGGAATATATCTTATTCCTATTTTTCTGAAACGTTCACGTAAGTGGATGGGGAGTGAAACATTACTTATCGTTTCTTTGGCTATGTGCTTTGGAATGGTAGTACTGGCGGCAAAGTTGGTTTTTCTCCGGCTTTCGGTGCTTTCATCATGGGTTCTATTTTGGCGGAGACGGTAGAGGCAGAGAGTATAGAGAAACTGGTGGCGCCGGTCAAGGACTTGTTCGGCGCCATCTTCTTCGTATCGGTCGGCATGATGGTAGACCCGGCCATGATTGTGGAGTATGCATGGCCCATTGTTGCCATTACTTTATCTATTCTTTTGGGACAGGTTATATTTGGAACCGGAGGTGTGATTCTTGCAGGTCAGCCACTAAAGGTGGCAATGCAGTGTGGTTTTAGCCTGACGCAGATTGGAGAGTTTGCTTTCATTATCGCTTCATTGGGAGTAAGCCTGCATGTAACCAGTGATTTTCTGTATCCTATAGTGGTAGCGGTTTCGGTTATTACTACGTTCCTTACTCCTTATATGATTCGTCTTGCTGTTCCCCGCTTATCATCGGGTAGAGAAGGTTTTGCCAAACAAATGGAGAAAAAATTTTAGATCGCTACTCTTCGGGTTCGCAGACGGTGAACCATGAGAATAATTGGAGAAAACTATTGACCGCTATTATTCGCATTGTCGCCATCTATTCGGTGCTTTGCATTGCGGTAATTGTTCTTTCTTTCCATTTCATCATTCCTCTGTTTCGGGCAAGTTTACCTTTGTTTTGGGCGAATTTGGCGGGTGCAGTGTTTACAATTGTATGTATATCGCCATTTTTGCGTGCTATTATTATGAAGAAGAATCATTCAGTTGAGTTTCAGGCATTGTGGCAGGATAATCGTTATAACCGTGCTCCGTTATTATCCACCATTTTATTGCGCATGGTGATAGCTGTGGCTTTTGTTTTGTTTATTATCGAGAATATTTTCAAGGCATCTACTGCATTGATGGTTGGTATTGCTATTATTTTGGTTTGTATGATGATGCTTTCGCGCTGGTTGAAGAAACAGTCCATTTTTATGGAACGTACTTTTATACAGAATTTACGCTTCCGTGATATGCATGCTGAATTTACGGGACAGAAGCGGCCGGAATATGAGGGACATTTATTGTCACGTGATATTCATCTTTCGGATTTCGAGGTGCCGGCGGATTCTCTTTGGGCAGGACATACACTGAAAGAGTTGAATTTGGGATATAAATATGGGGTGCATGTTGCTTCTATTATTCGCGGGATGCATCGTATCAACATTCCGGGTGCCAATGTCCGTTTGTTTCCCGGCGATACAATTCAGGTTATCGGTACGGATGAGCAGTTGGGGAATTTGCCCGTCAGGTGGAGCGAGTCTCTTCTGCTGCTGAAGAAGAGGATATTGAGAAGCGTGAGATGAACTTGAAGCAGTTTATGGTGGATGGTAATTCTCTTTTCTTGGGTAAGAGTATTAAGGAGAGCGGTATTCGTGATGATTATAGATGTTTGGTGGTAGGGGTAGAGCGAGGCGATGGTTATTTGATCCGACCGGATGTTAATATGATTTTTTGTGAAGGTGATGTAGTATGGGTAGTGGGCGAGAGAGATGATGTTTATCATTTGTTGGGTAAGAAGAAAGAGATACAATATTAATATATATAAGTTGTGAAGTATTTATATCCCTGTGATTAGCATGTATGGCCTTGCACGTATACGTGTAGGCTCATACATATTTTCACTTCGTTCTGATGGAAAACAAGGGGGATATTAATACTTATTAGTATCTATTCCTCTTCAAAGTCAAAATCGAAATCAAAGTCATCATCGTCCGGCAAATATTCCGGTGTGATAAACTCATCCATACTGCGTCGGTCTTTCTTTGTAGGACGTCCGGTGCCACGGGCACGATCGACAAAACCGCTGATTTTACTCATTTCCAATAGTTCATATTGTTCCGGTGAAGTAACATTCTCCAGAATTTCAGGAATAAGTTTTGCACCGACACGTTTTTCTATTGCTTGTAAAACTTTGAAAGAATAAGTGATAGGCGGTTTGCGTACCTCTATCACATCTCCCGGTTTCACCGTACGTGCCGGTTTGACTTGTGAACCGTTTATGCTTACACGGCCCTTTTTACAAGCTTCTGCAGCTATTGTGCGCGTTTTAAAGATGCGTGACGCCCACATCCATTTATCTATTCTTGCTTCAGCCATTACTTTTTATTGTATTGGTTCATGGTTATATTAATACCGGCCAGGCAGAAACTTTTGATTATTTCACATGCTAATTCCACACGTTCGTCCATAGTTTTCATATCTTCCTCTGTAAAGTGTCCCAATACAAAATCTATTTGCCCTCCGCGTGGAAAGTCATTGCCAATACCAAAGCGCAGGCGGGCATATGCTTGAGTTCCTAATGTGGCGGCTATATGCTTCAATCCGTTATGACCGGCATCGCTACCCTTACTTTTCAGGCGTAAAGCTCCGAAAGGAAGGGCTAAGTCATCTACTATTATCAACACGTTCTCCAATGGAACGTTTTCCTTTTGCATCCAATAACGTACAGCGTTGCCACTCAGGTTCATATATGTAGAAGGCTTCAACAAGATAAGTTGACGTCCTTTGAGTGACATGGTGGCAGTAGCACCGTAACGGCCATCGGTAAAAACAAGATTGGACGCCTTTGCAAGGGCGTCCAATACATTGAATCCTATGTTGTGACGGGTATTTCGGTATTCTTCACCTATATTACCCAGTCCTACAATCAAATATTTCATTGAAAAGGATTAAGGGGTTAGTAATTATTTACCTGCAGTTGCAGCAGCACCACGTGCGGCACGAGTTAATTTAACTGCACAAACAACAGCTTCCTTGGCATTAATTAATTCCAATCCTTCATAGTGTAATTCGCCAACTTTGATGGTTTTACCCAAGCCTAAAGCAGTAACGTCAATAGTCAGACGTTCAGGAATTGCATTATATAAAGCTTTAACTTTCAGTTTACGCATCTGCAATGCCAATTTACCACCGGCACGTACACCTTCTGCCAAACCTTCCAGCTGAACGGGAACTTCCATTACAATAGGTTTAGCTTCGTCAATCTGATAGAAGTCAACGTGAAGGATAGAATCCTTAACAGGGTGGAACTGGATATCTTTCATGATAGCGTTTACTGTTTTGCCATCGATGTTCAAATCTACAACGTAGATGTGCGGTGTGTATACCAGATTACGCAAACCGTCGGTAGTTACTGAAAAATGAGTTGCTACGGGATTTCCGTTTTCATCTTTCTGTACTCCGTATACTACGCAAGGAACACCATTGTTTTTTTACGCAATTCACGAGTTGCTTTCTTTCCGAGGTCTGTTCTTACAGAACCTTTAATTTCAATTGATTTCATTGTTCTTTAAATTTTTGTGTTACTCTAAATTAAGTTGATTTTGTTGCTTAATTCGCCATCACACGATGTGGTATATCACACGATGGAGCTTAAAAAGCGGTGCAAAAGTAATGCTTATTTTTGATTTAACCAAAAAAGAGCCCGGATTTTTAATCCGGACTCTTACTTATACATTAAATCAGAAGTCAATATCTATTTTTATTTCACTAGAGCTTAGAGCTTCTTCACTTTCGTTTTCAGTTCTTTTTTCTTCCGGCATGTCTTCGCTGTGGTGGGGTTCTATCGGACCTTGTTCGTCAGTAATGAACTGAATAGCCTGTTGAAGTCCGTTTGTAAACTTCTCAAAATCCTCTTTATATAGGAAGATTTTATGCTTTTCAAAACTCACTTGTGAATCGTCACCTTCACCCGATACAATTTTCTTACTTTCTGTGATAGCCAAGAACATTTCATCTTTCCGGTTTTTTCTTCACATCTAAATAATAAATACGTTTTCCCGCTTTAATGGCTTTTGAGAAAACTATTTCTTTATCACCATCCACTACACTTTTCTTTTTCTCTTCCATAATTTGAATCTTTATAAATCGGCTTCAAAATTGGATATTTTTTTTTAATGGGCAAAGAATTTGCTCATAAACTTCGAAGAAAAAAGCGTTTTCCGCTTTTCTATGCAAATTTTGCATTAAAAAATGTAATTATGTTATGTGAAATCAATGAATTTTCCTACTTTTGCAACTCCTTAATAATTTTATGTGAATTATGATAAATAGAGTTCTTATTCGTCTTAAGATAGTTCAGATAATCTATGCTTATTATCAGAACGGAGGAAAAACTTGGATACTGCCGAGAAGGAGTTGTTCTTTAGTCTCTCTAAAGCATATGATTTGTATAACTATCTATTGCTTTTTAATGGTTGAGGTAACTAAACAGGCTAACAAAAAACTGAATGCTGCGAAAAACAAACTTATCCCTACTAAGGAAGAATTGTTTCCCAACACCAAATTTGTAGAGAATCGTTTTATTGCCCAATTGGAGGTGAATAAACAGTTATTGGATTTTGCCGGCAATCAGAAGAAAACGTGGGAAAATGAAGCGGATTTTTGTGAAAAGTCTGTGTGAGCAAATTATGGAAAGTGACATATATAAGGAGTATATGGCAAGTGAAACTTCTTCTTATGAGGAAGACCGTGAAGTATGGCGCAAAATATATAAGAAGATAATCTTCAATAATGCAGAACTTGACCAAGTGCTGGAAGACCAAAGCTTGTATTGGAACGATGACAAGGAAATTGTAGACACTTTTGTTCTTAAAACAATCAAGCGTTTTGAAGAAAAAAATGGTGCTAAACAAGAGTTGTTACCTGAGTTTAAAGATGATGAAGATCAAGATTTCGCACGCCGTTTGTTCCGCCGCGCTATTTTGAATTCTGACTATTATCGTCATCTTATCAGTGAGAACACAAAGAATTGGGATCTTGACCGTGTGGCATTTATGGATGTGATTATCATGCAGATTGCTTTGGCGGAAGTTCTTAGCTTTCCTAATATCCCCGTTAGTGTGTCGCTCAATGAATATGTGGAAATCGCTAAGTTGTATAGTACTCCTAAAAGTGGTGGATTTATTAACGGTACATTGGATGGAATCGTTAATCAATTAAAAAAGAAAACAAGCTGACGAAAAATTAATATCTTTGTTTGTTATCGTAAGTGTAACAACATTATAAACTAAAAAAACTTGAAAGTATGAATTTATCATTTGTATTTCTGCAGGCTGCAGGCGGAGGCGATTACTCATTCCTGATTATGATGGTAGCTATTTTCGCTATTATGTATTTCTTCATGATTCGTCCGCAGAATAAGAAACAGAAAGAAATTGCAAATTTCCGTAAGAATCTGGAAGTAGGTCAGGAAGTGATAACTGCCGGTGGCATTTATGGAAAAATTAAAGAAATAGAAGATAGTACTGTAGTATTGGAAGTTGCATCAGGCGTGAAGATTAAGATTGATAGAAATTCTATCTATGCTAACGCTGCTGCAAACCAACAAACAAAGTAAAACTTATATAAGCTATGTTCGACAAAAGGAACATACGTATTTACTATTTGAGGACATTAGAGAAAATCAGAAGCTTCCTGCTTAGTCGTAATAGTAGGGAGTTTCTGATTTTCTTGTTTTTTGTATTCGTTTCTTTCTGTTTTTGGTTGCTTCAGATATTGAATGATGATTATGAAACAGAATTTTCGATTCCTCTCCGTATGAAGAATGTCCCCAATAATGTGGTGCTGACTTCCGAGTTACCCAGTGAGTTAAAGATAGGAGTGAAGGATAGAGGAACTGTATTGACCAATTATATGTTGGGGCAAACTTTCTATCCGGTTACAATTGATTTTAAGGATTATGAGAGCAAAGGCACGCAAGTACGTATTCCGGTTTCTACTCTGTTGAAGAAAATTACAGGTCAATTGAACCAGTCGACTCGCTTGCTGACTGTTCGGCCTGACACATTGGAGTTTATTTATACTAAGGGGGAAGCTAAAAAGTTCCTGTCAAGTTGCAGGGAAAAATTGATTTAGATCGTCAGTATTATATTTCTGATGTTATCTATTCTCCTGATTCGGTAATGGTCTATGCTCCTCAGGAAATATTGGATACCATTACTACGGCCTATACAGAGTCGGTGGTATTAGAGAATCTGTCTGATACGACTCATCGCCGCATCAGTCTGGCAAAAGTGAAAGGAGCCCGGTTTATTCCCGACTTTAATGATGTAACGCTCATGTTGGATGTATATGCAGAGAAGAGTGTGGAGGTACCTGTGCGTGGTGTGAATTTTCCTCCTGATAAAGTATTGCGTACCTTTCCTCCAAAGTGCAGGTTACTTTTCAGGTCGGACTGAGTCATTTCAAGGCAATTACGGCTGAAGATTTTTTTATAGGAGTGACTTACGAGGAATTACTGAATAATAAAGGAGAAAAGTGTCCGGTGAAACTTAAATCTGTTCCCCGCTATGTGAATCATGTGCGTCTTAATCCGCAAGAGGTGGATTATCTGATTGAACAACAAATAATATTCAATGATTAAGATAGCTATTACCGGAGGTATTGGCAGTGGGAAATCATATATTTCTCACTTACTGGAGACAATGGATGTGCCGGTCTACAATGCTGATAATGAAGCTAAGCGCTTGATGGTATCCGATGAGGGAATTCGTCGGGAGCTTATTGCTTTATTGGGAAAAGAGGTCTATGATAAAGAAGGAGCTTTGAATAAACCTCTGCTCGCTTCTTATCTTTTTTCGTCTCCTGAGCATGTGAGACAAATCAATGCTATTATTCATCCCAGGGTGAGGGAGGATTTTATCCGTTGGATTGGAGAACTGAAAGAGTGTGAGATAGCGGGTATGGAATCTGCCATTCTTTATGAGGCCGGTTTTGAAAATACAGTAGATGCTGTAGTGATGGTTTATGCACCATTGGAGTTAAGGGTGAAGCGGGCTATGCAGCGCGATAATGCAACAGAACAACAGGTGCGTGCACGTATCTTGGCACAACTTGATGACGAAGAAAAAACGAAGTAGGGCAGATTTTACGGTTTTGAATGACGGTACTGTTCCGCTGCTTCCACAGTTGACTCAGGTAATTGAAGAATTAAAATCAGGAAAATTCGTATAATAAATTTGGGAGTTTCAATCGCGAATTGTACTTTTGCTGCCTCAAACCATAAATAAAATAGAAATAGTATGTTAAAGACCATTTTATCAATCGGGTAAGCCCGGATTATATAAATTGATTTCTTCAGGAAAGAATATGTTGATTGTAGAAACAGTTGACGCCGCTAAAAAAAGAATTCCGGCTTATGGACAGGACAAAGTTATTTCATTGGCTGATATAGCGATGTATACAGATGCAGAAGAAGTGCCTTTGAGCAAAGTGTTGGAATCAGTGAAAAACAAAGAGAACGGGGCTGTGGCTTCTATTGACTATAAGAAAGTATCTGCAAACGAGTTGCATGCTTATTTTGCAGAAATTCTTCCCAACTATGACCGTGACCGTGTGCACGCAAGTGACATCAAGAAGCTGTTGTCATGGTACAATATCTTGGTAAGCAATGGTATTACGGATTTTGTAGAGCAAAATGCGGTTGCCACTGAAGAACCGGCAGCAGAAGAAGGAAAATAATACTTTTTTTATTATTTATAAAACGCCCTCCCTGCAAATTTCGAATCATTCGCAGGGAGGGCATTTTATATAGTTTGATTATAGAGAATTAGTTGCGGAATATCAATCCGTCTCCCGCAGTTTCTACTATAATCGGTTTAGAACGATCTACCTCCTGAGATAATAATTTCTTTGACAAGTCGTTCAGTAAGTAGCGTTGGATAGCACGTTTCACCGGACGGGCTCCAAATTCGGGATCATATCCTGTACCGGCAATGAAACGGATTGCTTCATCTGTCATCTGGAGAGTGATTCCATTGTCGGCGAGCATATTCTTGATACCGCCAATTTGCAGCATCACAATCTGTTCAATCTCTTCTTTATTTAAAGGCAAGAACATGATTGTCTCGTCAATACGGTTCAGGAACTCCGGTCGGATTGTCTTTTTCAACATTGACATTACTTCTTTCTTCGTCTCTTCTACTATCACTTCACGATTTTCATCATTAATCTTCTCAAACTGACTCTGAATATAAGAGCTGCCTAAGTTAGAAGTCATGATGATAATGGTGTTCTTGAAATTCACAGTCCGTCCTTTATTATCTGTCAGTCGACCGTCATCCAATACTTGCAATAGGATGTTGAACACATCGGGATGCGCTTTTTCGATTTCGTCAAATAATACCACAGAATAGGGTTTACGTCTTACGGCTTCTGTCAACTGACCGCCTTCGTCATAACCTACATATCCGGGAGGCGCTCCAATCAGTCGGGATACGGAGTGCTTCTCTTGGTATTCACTCATATCGATACGGGTCATCAAGCTTTCGTCATCAAACAGGTAATCTGCCAATGCTTTCGCCAACTCTGTTTTACCTACACCGGTAGTACCCAGGAAAATGAACGAGCCTATCGGACGCTTCGGGTCTTGCAGTCCGGCACGGCTACGGCGAACTGCATCGGAAACGGCGGCAATAGCCTCTTCCTGTCCCACCACACGCAAGTGCAGTTCTTGTTCCAGATTCAGTAATTTATCACGTTCACTTTGCAACATCTTATTGACCGGGATTCCTGTCCAGCGTGAAACCACATCAGCGATATCTTCGGCAGTGACTTCTTCTTTAATCATGGCATTGTCGCCTTGTTTATGCTTTAAGTCTTCCTGAATATCTTTGATTTCATTTTCCAGAGCCTGTAATTTTCCGTAACGGATTTCGGCTACTTTACCATAGTCTCCTTCACGTTCTGCTTTGTCGGCTTCAAACTTCAGTTGCTCTATTTCCTGTTTGTTCTGCTGAATCTTGTTCACCAGCTCTTTTTCACTTTGCCATTTTGCTTTATAGGAAGTTTCTTGTTCCTTCAATTCGGCAATTTCCTTATTCAGTTGTTGCAACTTAGGTTCGTCTTTTTTCACGCTTGATGGCTTCACGCTCAATCTCCAATTGTTTCAGGTGGCGTGAGATTTCATCCAGCTCCTCAGGAACAGAATCACGTTCCATACGAAGTTTGGCAGCAGCCTCGTCCATCAGGTCGATGGCTTTGTCGGGCAGGAAACGCTCGGTGATGTAGCGGTTACTCAGTTCTACGGCAGCAATAATGGCTTCGTCTTTAATACGAACCTTATGATGATTTTCATATCGCTCTTTTAATCCACGCAGAATAGAGATGGTGCTTAAAGTATCCGGTTCGGCAACCATTACAGTTTGGAAACGGCGTTCCAAAGCTTTGTCCTTTTCAAAGTATTTCTGATACTCGTCAAGGGTTGTGGCACCGATGCTGCGAAGTTCACCACGTGCCAATGCAGGTTTCAGGATATTGGCGGCATCCATCGCACCTTCACCTTTTCCGGCTCCTACCAAAGTATGGATTTCGTCAATGAACAAAATAATACTGCCTTCCGACTTTGTCACCTCATTGATAACCGATTTCAAACGTTCCTCAAATTCACCTTTATATTTGGCACCGGCTACCAGTGCACCCATGTCCAATGAATAAATCTGTTTGTTTTTCAGGTTTTCGGGCACGTCACCACGAATGATACGGTGTGCCAAACCTTCAACGATGGCTGTCTTACCTGTACCCGGTTCACCGATTAAAATCGGATTATTCTTGGTACGTCGGCTTAATATTTGTAATACTCGCCGGATTTCCTCATCACGGCCGATAACCGGGTCGAGCTTTCCACTGCGGGCAGCCTCATTTAAGTTGATGGCATATTTACTTAAGGACTGATAAGTGTCTTCGCTGGATTGAGAAGTTACTTTTTTCTCCTTTCCGTAGTTCTGTGATTGCAGCACGTAAATCTTTGTCGGTCATACCCGCATCTTTCAGAATGGTAGAAACAGTACTCTTTACATTCAGTAATGCCAGAATGATAGCTTCCAGTGAAACATATTCATCTCCCATTTCTTTAGAATACTGGGTTGCCCTTTGTAATACCTCGTTGCTTTCGCGGCTCAGATAAGGTTCTCCGCCGCTGACCTTTGGCAGTGAGTCTATCTGTTTGTCGATGACTAACGTAACCTGTTGTGCATTCATCCCCAATTTCTGGAAGATAAAGTTAGTCACGTTTTCACCAACTTTCAGCACACCGGCCAGCAAATGAACCGGTTCGATAGCCTGCTGTCCGCGGGTTTGCGTAAGGTTCACAGCTTCCTGCACTGCCTCTTGTGATTTAATTGTGAAGTTGTTAAAATTCATATTGTATCTCCTTTCTGTTTTATTTCAAAATACCTATTGAAAACGGAATCGTTACGTCTTTGTTCAATGCTTTAAGCGATTTCGGTAAAGAACGCTCAAATACTTTGCCAAAAGCTGAAAGCAGAGGAAAAACAGGTGGTTGGGGTAAAAGAATCAGACAAAATGACAGGGTGTAAGAGCTCTTAAATGAAAAAAAGTCCGAATTGGATACAAAAAGGCAGAAAACTTTCGGAAGGAGAAAAGATTATTTCTATCTTTAGACCGGTAATGTAGAAAAGAAAATGACAAAAGTAAGAATATGGCGAATGAGATGAATTTTGCAGAAACTGTAATGCTGGTAGATGCAGCATATTTGAACAGAGTGTGTGGCGACTTGAAAAAGCACTTTAGTACCGTATTGGGGCGTGAATTGCCAAAGGCTGATCTGCCGGTGCTGATGGAGTGCCTGGCTTTGGATGCCGGACTACAATTCGGGGAGAATAATATTCAGGTATTGCTTATTTATGATAAGGAAAGTGAGAATATGAGCACTTGCCAACCGGGAGATTTGCGTCAAGAATTGAATAATGTAGCTTTTTAAGAGTCACTTGGGTGAGTTCGCTTTTTATTCTTTTGAGCCTTCGGATATGGCAGGAAGGGATGAATTGTTTCTTGAATCACTGAGGGTGGTTGCGGATGCGAAAGATGTGAAACGCTTGATAGCGGTTCCTGCGGAAGAAGAGTATGGCAATGAAGTTCCGCTATATTAAATAAGGTGGACGGAAAAGACGGAATGACTGTCTTTGGCATGAATCCACCGACTGAAGCGATTGCTTATCAGTGGGAGATGTTGGGATTCGCTGTTTTGCAAGCTTTAGGGATAAAAAGCCGACGAGTTGTAATAAAAAGTAGCACTATGTCTGATTTTCGGTTGAGAGTATTCAGTTGTGTGGCAAAGAACCTTAGCTTTACTAAGGCATCTCAAGAGCTTTTCATCAGTCAGCCTGCCATAACAAAGCATATTCAGGAGTTAGAGACGATGTATCAGACGCGTCTCTTTGAGCGGATGGGGAATAAAATATCGCTGACTGATGCCGGAAGGCTGTTACTGGAGCACTGCGAGAAGATATTGGAAGAATACGGGCGACTGGAGTATGAGATGAATCTGTTGCGTAATGAACATATCGGAAAGCTGCGTTTGGGAGCCAGTACCACTATTGCCCAATATGTGCTTCCTCCATTGTTGGCACGCTTTATCGAGAAATTCCCACAAGTCTCTCTGTCTTTATTTAACGGAAATTCTTTGGAAGTGGAAAAAGCTCTGCAGGAACATCGCATAGACCTTGCTTTGGTGGAGGGAAATATCCGGCAGCCTAATTTGAAGTATACTTCATTTCTGCAAGATGAATTGGTTCCTGTTGTTCATACTCACAGTAAATGGACGGAATATGATGAAATCACATTAGAAGAGTTTAAAAAATTCCTTTGGTGTTGCGTGAAAGAGGATCTGGAACATTGGATATCTTATTGGCAGCTCTTCAAAAGCACAATATAAAGTTATCAGACCTGAATGTGAAAATGTATTTGGGAAGTACGGAAAGCATCAAACTTTTTTTGGAAAACTGTGATTGCTTGGGGATTCTTTCTATACGTTCTGTCAATAAAGAATTGTATGCAGGTGAGATGAAAGTACTGGAAATAAAAGATTTATCTATGTTTCGGGAATTTGACTTTGTGCAGTTGCAGGGACAGGAAAACGGATTGCCGGCTTTATTTATGCAGTTTGCCGAACATTATAAAGAAAAGTTATAACCTATAAATAAAAACGATTGGTGATCTATCGAAACATATACTACCTTTGCACTCCGAAACAGAAAATAACATTTAAAGAAAGGTAGAAATATGATTTCAGTATCAGCTTTACAGCAAAACAACAAAGTAATTTATGTAGGTATACTTTCCACGTTGATCGTTTTTTGTTAATGGATTATATCCCGGCATTGGCCCCTTTCTCACATTGGGTCACTCCACCGGTAGCTTTATTCCTAGGTTTGATATTCGCATTGGTGTGTGGTCAGGCTCATCCCAAGTTCAATAAAAAAACTTCAAAATATTTATTGCAGTATTCAGTGGTAGGCTTGGGGTTCGGCATGAATCTTCAAGCTTCTCTGGCTTCCGGTAAGGAAGGTATGGAGTTTACCATCCTTTCAGTGATTGGAACTATGCTCATCGGTATGTTTATCGGCCGTAAAATATTGAAGATAGACCGTGATACTTCTTATCTGATAAGTTCAGGAACTGCTATCTGCGGTGGTAGTGCCATTGCTGCTGTGGGGCCTGTCCTAAAGGCAAAAGACAGCGAAATGTCTGTGGCGTTGGCTACTATTTTTGTATTGAATGCAATAGCCTTGTTTATTTTTTTCCCGTTTTGGGACATTGGCTGGGATTAGACCAGCAGCAATTCGGAACTTGGGCAGCGATTGCCATTCATGATACCAGTTCGGTGGTAGGTGCAGGGGCTGCTTATGGTGAGGAAGCCTTGAAAGTGGCTACAACGATTAAATTGACTCGTGCGCTGTGGATTATTCCATTGGCATTAGCTACTTCATTTATCTTTAAGGGAAGTGGCAAGAAAATCAGTGTTCCCTGGTTTATCTTTTTACTTTATAGGTGCTATCATTCTCAATACTTATGTGTTGGATGGCATTCCTCAACTGGGACAGGCCATTTCGGATTTGGCACGTAAAGGGTTGATTATAACGATGTTCTTTATCGGTGCGTCATTGTCGATGGATGTATTAAAGCAAGTAGGAATGAAACCGCTTATTCAGGGAGTGATTTTGTGGGTGGTAATCAGCTTGAGTACATTGGCTTATATATTATTGTTCTAAGATTAGGTATCAGAACTTAGGTATATTTAAAGCGCCTGAGAGTTTTTGAAAGACTCTTAGGCGTTTGTTCTTTGGAAAAGGTTCGAGAGGCTTTTAAAAAGACTTTGAGGTTTTTGGAAAAGACTAAAGAGTTTTCAGAAAAGATCAAAGAGTTTTTGAAAAAGACCAAGGAGTTTTAGTGAGGGCTTAAAAAGCCTGTTTGAATTTACCTTCTTCGAAGTTCGCTTTCAGTTTTTCATCACTTTTGGCACTGTTGACAATATTCGTCAATACACTTGCTTTGGTAACTTCTACTACGATATGTGTTTTATATCGTCCGCCGGCTTGTTCACTGTTCTCGCAGATGACTTTCATTTTGACTACTTCTTGCTGTATCACTCCCTGAATCAGGCTGTTGAATTGAGCAATGTCAGCACCGGATATCTTAGTCTGCGATTTGGCAGCAGCTTCTGCTTTTGTTTTGATTTGGTTTTCAAGGGCTGTTCGGGCACCGGTCATGGCTTTTTCTTGGAAGCTGTTGCATCACTACTCTGTGCAGAGGCATACGCACGGAAAAACTCTGCATCAGTGGCATACTCACTTCCCGTGCAGGGACCTGCATTTTGGGCGTGTGTCAATGTTGTTACCGCAAAGAACACAGCCAATAAACTAATGAATTTGTAACATTTCATATCGTGTATTTTATCAATTTCTTGCGAAGATAGGAGAATATTTGATAATATTATTAAGAAAAGAGAGAAAAAATGATGGGGCCGGTGACTGTAAAATGTTCTTGCCTTAAAGAGTCTGATTTTATTATATGCAGTGGCTTGTGAGAGGATAAACTGGATTTCTATGCCATCGTTATGCCCGGAAGCTGTTAGTCTTTATGGTTGAAATAGAGAAATGTATTAAAAGCCATATCATTATCACCATGATAATTTCTTCCGGCTTTTAATACATTTGCTTCTTTAAGGGGGGGGATTATATTTTCCATCCGAAGGCTTCTGCAACAGCCGGGAATACGACTTTTCCATTTACAATATTCAAGCCTTTTTTGAGTCCGGAATCTGTTTCACAGGCTTTTTCCCATCCCATATCTGCCAACTTGACGGCGTAAGGCAATGTTGCATTGGTCAGTGCCAAAGTAGAAGTGCATGGCACTGCTCCGGGAATATTGGCTACACAATAATGAATGATTCCATCGACTTCGTATGTCGGCTCGGCGTGTGTGGTTGGGTGTGACGTCTCAAAACAACCTCCTTGGTCGATGGCTACATCTACCAGCACACTTCCTTTTTTCATCAGTTTGAGCATAGGGCGGGTGATGAGGTGAGGAGCTTTTGCTCCGGGAATCAAAACAGCACCTATTACCAAGTCGGTGGTAGCGAGTTCCTGTTCTATATTGTGAGCGGATGAGAATAATGTTTTCACATTTTTGGGCATAAATTCATTTAGCTGTCTTAGGCGTGGAAGGGATATATCACAAATAGTGACGTCTGCTCCCAGTCCGGCAGCCATTAAAGCGGCGTTGGTTCCCACAACTCCACCGCCCAAAACTAATACTTTTGCAGGTTTTACCCCCGGCACTCCACCCAGTAAAATTCCTTTCCCGCCTTGTGGCTTTTCCAGAAAGCGTGCACCTTCTTGCACAGACATGCGGCCGGCTACTTCACTCATTGGAATCAATAAAGGAAGGGCGCCCTGCCTGTCTACTACCGTTTCGTAAGCCATACACACCGATTTGCTTTTTATCATGGCTTCCGTCAACTGTTGGTCGCAGGCAAAGTGAAAATAGGTAAATACCAATTGCCCCTCGCGCACCAAGCCGTATTCGCTTTCGATAGGTTCTTTTACTTTGATAATCATTTCGGCTGTTCCATACACATCTTCGATGGAGGGGAGTATATGTGCTCCGGCCTTTTCATAGTCTTCGTCAGTAAATCCGCTGTTGATACCGGCAGTGTGCTGGACATATACCGTGTGACCTCTTTGTACTAATTCTCGTGCTCCCGAGGGGGTTAACGATACACGATTCTCGTTGTTCTTGATTTCTTTAGGAATTCCTACTATCATAATCGTCACATTTAAGGGGTTTGAATGTATCAAAGGTAACAAAATGTCAGAAAAGTAGGTTCCTTGCTGCTCTGTTTTTTTTCTCTGTGAAGTATGTTTAGCAACACAAATTAAGAGGAACTTTTGAATTTATTTTGTAAGTTTGCACCTGCCCGTATGCAGGGGCGGGAAAAGAACAAAAAAACAGATAGGAGAAAAATGACGATACGCAGTTATATATTGCTCCTTGCATTGGGAGGCTGTTTGGCTACCCGGGCACAGGAACATCCCGAAAAACCTTTTATTTCCCCCTTTGATTTTCCGTTGACTTTAAGCGGAAACTTTGGTGAGTTGCGTGCCAATCATTTTCACGGAGGAGTTGATTTTAAAACGCAGGGGGAGATTGGCAAGCCTATTCATTGCATTGCCGACGGCTATGTAAGCCGTGTGTCGGTTACGCCCGGAGGTTATGGGCAGGCTTTGTATATCACTCATCCTAATGGCTATACTTCCGTGTATGGACATATCTCAAAGTTCGCTCCGGCTGTGGCAAAGCTGGTGGAAGAATATCAGTATGAGAATGAGACTTTTGCGGTAGACTTGAAGTTTGAACCCGGCCAACTGGCGTTTAAGTCCGGTGAGATTATTGCTTTGAGCGGTAATGAAGGCTATTCGTTTGGTCCTCATTTGCACATGGAGATTCGTCGTACGGATACAGGTGAGCTGATAGACCCTTTGCAGGTCTATACGGATAAGGTGAAAGACATGACTCCGCCTCGTGCTTCTTTGGTGATGCTTTATCCTCAGCCGGGGAAAGGAGTGGTGAGCGGTTCTCCGAAGAAGAAAGCGATTCCGGTTGCCGCATTGGGAACTCCGGTTGAGGCTTGGGGAGAAATAGCAGCAGGTATAAAAGCATACGACTACATGGACGGTACGCATAACAATTACGGGGTGCGGTCTGTCGTACTTTATGTAGATACGGCTGAAGTGTTCCGTAGTACGGTGGATGGCGTTTTGCCTGAAGAAAACCGCATGATTAACGCTTGGACGGATTATGAGGAACATGTGAAGAAAAAAACAGTTGGGTGATGCGTTCACAGATACTTCCGGGAAATCCTTTGCGTATGTTACAGGCTGATGAGAAGGGAGGAGTCGTGACGATTGATGAGGAGAGGGATTATCACTTCCGTTATGAACTGGAGGATTTATATGGCAATAAGAACACATATCGGTTTGTGGTGCGTGGATGCCGGATGCCGATAGAAGAATATAATCCGCAAGCAAAACATTATTTGGAATGGGATAAAGGCAATGTGATACAGGAACCCGGAATGGAATTGGTCATTCCGCGAGGCATGCTGTATGAAGACATTGCATTGAACACTAAGGTGATAAAGGATACTGCTGCCATTGCATACGAATATCGGTTGCATGATGAGGCAGTGCCTTTGCAGGCGGGATGTACGTTGATGATTGGCGTGCATCGTTTTCCGGTGGAAGACACATCAAAATATTATGTAGTCCGTAAGTGGGGAAACAGGAAGGGTTCTGCCGGAGGGAAGTTTGATGACGGCTGGATGAAAACAACCATTCGTGAGTTGGGAACATATACCGTGGCTGTCGATACGGTTTCTCCGCGAGTCACTCCCTGAACCGGTCTCAGTGGAAAAGCGGAAACATACAGTTTAAGATTGGTGATGCCGAGACAGGTGTGAGAGATTACAAGGTGATGATTGACGGTCGGTTTGAACTTTTCAGTTTCAGCTCGAAGACAGCCCGGTTGTCAATGAAGCACCCGAAGCGTTTGAAAAGGGAGTGCCCCATAAGCTGGAAGTGATCGTGACCGATTATTGTGGGAATGAGACGCGGAAAGAATATAAGTTTTAAGTAGAAAACAGAATAACACAATTAAAAAGTTATATAAATGAAGAACAAGCTAATTTTAGGAGCTGCCTTGCTGATGGCAGCCGTGACCGAAACACTGGCCTGTACCAACTTTATTGTTGGTAAAAATGCATCGACAGACGGTTCGGTTATTGTATCTTATTCAGCCGATTCATACGGAATGTTCGGTGAGTTATATCATTATCCCGCAGGTGTACATGCCAAAGGCACCATGCGTGATATTCATGAATGGGATACGGGTAAGTATTTGGGACAGATAAAGGAAGCCCCCCAAACTTACAATGTGATTGGAAACATGAATGAATATCAGGTAACGATTGGAGAAACAACCTTCGGCGGGCGTGAAGAGTTGGTGGATACTACCGGTATTATGGATTATGGCAGTCTTATTTATGTTGCGCTCCAACGTTCGCGCACGGCAAAAGAAGCTATTGAAGTGATGACTGACTTGGTTAAGGAATACGGCTATTACAGCAGTGGCGAGTCATTCTCTATTGCAGACCCCAACGAAGTATGGATTCTTGAAATGATAGGCAAAGGGCCGGGTGTGAAAGGAGCAGTATGGGTAGCTGTCAGGATACCGGATGATTGTATTGCAGCACATGCCAATCAAAGCCGGATTCATAAATTTAATATGAATGACAAAGACAACTGTCTCTATTCTCCCGATGTGATTTCGTTTGCCCGCGAGAAAGGTTATTTTGACGGTATGAACAAAGATTTTAGTTTTTCGGAAGCTTATAATCCTTTGGATTTCGGCGGGCTTCGTTTTTGTGAAGCACGTGTATGGAGCTACTATAATATGTTTAATAAAGCGGTAGGAGATACCTATTTGCCTTATATAAAGGGAGAGAGCAAGGAACCGATGCCTCTTTATATCAAGCCCGACCATAAGCTTTCTGTGCGCGATGTACAAAGAGCCATGCGTGACCATTATGAAGGCACGCCGCTGGATATCACTAATGATCCGGGAGCCGGTCCTTTTAAAACACCTTATCGTTTGTCACCGTTGACTTATAAAGTAGGCGACAAAGAGTATTTTAATGAACGCCCGATTTCTACTCAGCAGACTGCATTTACATTTGTGGCACAGATGCGTGCCGAACTCCCCGATGCGATAGGTGGTGTACTGTGGTTTGGTGCGGATGATGCCAACATGACAGTATTTGCTCCGGTCTATTGCTGTACGGACAGAATTCCCGATTGTTATAGCGGTAAAGAAGCAGATTGTGTAACCTTCTCGTGGAATTCCGCTTTCTGGATTTACAACTGGGTGGCCGACATGATTCGTCCTCGATACAGTTTGATGATTGAGGATATGCGTGCGGTTCAAAACAATTTGGAGGATACTTATGACAGTGCGCAAAGTGGTATAGAAAACGCTGCACTCAGCCTTTACGAGAAAGACCCGGTGAAAGCGAAAGAGTTCTTGACCAACTATTCTTGCATGACGGCTCAGTCGGCAGTTGACAGCTGGAAGAAGTTGGGAGAATTCCTCATTGTGAAATACAACGACGGTGCAGTGAAGAAAATGGCAAAGAACGGCTCTATCTTGCGACCGGAAACAGGAAACTGTGCTCCGCTGGTGCGTCCGGGTTATCCTCAGGAATTTTTGGAAGAGCTGGTGAAAGCTACAGGAGAGCGTTATAAAGTGACAAAATAAGAAGGCGTATCTTACGTTTGATAATAAAAAGCTGTCCGCATTACATCTCTATGGAGGTGTAGTGCGGATTTTTTTTCATGGATGCAGGCATGGATTCCATTATAATTTATTTCTTCAAAAGATAGGAATTGTGAACTTATTCTTTTACATTTGCGTATTATTAAAATATTAACTCTAATAAAGTAGATCACATGGAAAATGAAGAATTGATTCAGCAAGTGACTGAGAAAGCCAAGAAGTGGTTAACTCCTGCATACGATGCCGAAACTCAGGCAGAGGTAAAGCGTATGTTGGAAAATGAAGATAAAACCGATTTGATAGAAGCATTTTATAAAGATTTGGAATTTGGTACAGGCGGTTTGCGCGGTATCATGGGAGTAGGTAGTAACCGTATGAATATATATACTGTCGGTGCAGCTACTCAGGGATTGTCCAACTATCTTAATAAGAACTTTAAAGACCTTGAACAAATAGCTGTTGTGGTTGGTCATGATTGCCGTAACAACAGCCGTCTGTTTGCCGAAATCTCAGCAAATATTTTCTCGGCTAATGGTATCAAGGTATATCTGTTTGAGGATATGCGTCCCACTCCTGAGATGTCTTTTGCCATCCGTCATTTGGGATGTCAAAGCGGTATCATCCTGACAGCTTCTCATAACCCGAAAGAATATAACGGTTATAAGGCCTATTGGGATGATGGTGCACAAGTATTGGCTCCGCATGATAAAGGTATTATTGATGAAGTGAATAAGATTGCTTCGGCTGCCGATATTAAGTTTGAAGGAAACAAAGAACTGATTCAGGTGATTGGTGAGGATATCGATAGCATCTATTTGGATAAGGTGCATACTATTTCTATTGATTCTGAAGTAATTAAGCGTCAGAAGGATTTGAGTATTGTGTATACTCCTATTCATGGGACGGGTATGATGCTGATTCCGCGTGCTTTGAAACAATGGGGTTTTGAAAATGTGCATTGCGTGCCCGAACAGATGGTGAAGAGTGGCGATTTCCCGACTGTTATCTCGCCGAATCCCGAAAATGCGGAAGCATTGTCTACGGCTATCGATTTGGCTAAGAAAATTGATGCTGACATCGTGATGGCGAGTGACCCGGATGCCGACCGTGTAGGTATGGCTTGTAAGAACGACAAGGGTGAATGGGTATTGATTAATGGTAATCAGACTTGTTTGCTTTTCTTGTATTATATCATCAAGAACCGCATTGCAATGGGCAAAATGAAGGACAATGATTTTATTGTCAAGACCATTGTTACTACCGAGCTTATCAAGGCTGTGGCCGACAAGAATAAGATTGAGATGCGCGACTGCTATACCGGTTTTAAATGGATTGCACGTGAAATCCGTTTGAGCGAAGGCAAACAGCAATACATCGGCGGTGGTGAAGAAAGTTATGGTTTCCTGGCCGAAGACTTCGTTCGTGATAAAGATGCTGTTTCTGCTTGTGCGTTGCTGGCTGAAATCTGTGCTTGGGCCAAAGACCGGGGCAAGACTTTGTTCGATGTTCTGATGGATATCTATGTGGAATATGGTTTCTCTAAAGAAACGACAGTCAATGTAGTGAAGCCTGGTAAGAGTGGTGCAGATGAAATCAAAGCAATGATGGAAAACTTCCGCGCCAATCCTCCGAAAGAAATCGGTGGTTCTAAAGTGATATTGGCAAAGGATTACAAGACTTTGAAAGCTACAGACGGTGAAGGTAATGTGGCAGATATTGATATGCCTGAAACCTCTAATGTACTGCAATACTTCACTGAAGACGGTACTAAGATTTCTGTTCGTCCTTCGGGTACCGAACCTAAGATTAAGTTCTATATGGAAGTGAAAGGCGAGATGGGATGTCCTAAGTGCTATGATGCTGCTAATGCTGCTGCAGAAGAAAAAGTAGAAGCCGTAAGAAAGTCATTGGGAATTTAATCCGGTTACAGCCATCTTGAGGCAAAAGATAAAAAAGGGTGCGTCAAAAGTAAAACCGTTTCGGACTTTTGGCGCACCCTTCATTTTTATGCCTGTGCAGGCATGGGCTTACACGTACGTATGTGTGACCTTGTGCATTAGTACACGTAGGGCCACACATATATGTGTGACCCTATGCGTACTAACGTGTAATCCGTGTCGTTAGAACTTGGTATATATGATTTGCATTTTTAATTCATTTCCTGCTTTGGTGCCGCCTTTCAGCTCAGCGCTCTCCATATCCAAGTTATTGCTTACCCCGATAATCGAATTGTTTGTATCAAAGTCCACCTTTACAGGTATCAGCACAACTTTATTCCAATCGGGATTCTTTTTAACCCAGTCCGGGTCACCGGCTTCTCCTTTTTTCTTTTCTTCGATGCAGTGAGTAATCAATTGGGCAATATTGGAAAAAGTATATTTATTACTGTTGCTGGTAAAACTTGTGATGAAAGAAGAGATATTGTCGGTAATCTTATTCTCCTCAAAGAACGAGTACATTTCCTTCTTTCTTACCATTAATAAATATTGGGGAATGCCCATTGCAAAACTGCTGTTGTTTTTTCGTTAAAGCGGGTGAAAGAAAGAGTTGCAGCATTCAATGTATCATTCTGATGCGCTTCATATATTTCATCGACAGGCAATGTAGCTTCCGTATAGATTCCGGCAGGAGTCTTTATGTAAGTACAATTGTCTTTGTCCACCAATTCTTTCAATCTTTCGGAATTCTGGAAACGGTTGGCTTGAATAACTTCTTTTGTCGCAGCAAAATCAGCGAATGTATTTACCAAAGAGTCTAGCTTATTGGAAGAACTCTTAATCAATCTGCTGAAATGCATACGTAAGTCAAGGTTGTCAATATATAGAATAGTACCGTCACCATGTGTACAACGTACATAGATACCTTTTAAGACATTCTTGATAAATGCATCGGCATTCTTATAGTTGTTTTTATCTTCCTTATATTTCTCATACATAAATTTTCCCAGATTAGTGGGCAATTTTATGGTTTGAGTATAATATCTGCTGCTAAGCGTATCTGTGAGGTGGGCATCGGTTCCGCCTGCCGAATAAGCTTTTTCAGCGATAGGTTTGGCATTTTCGTTGTAGTAGTTGTCGGGATTTACATTCGTATAAAATGTGTTCAAATCTCCTTCCGGTATCACTTTGTCCAATGTATCAATTCTCATGCGCATGGAGTTTAGGGAATCTCCGAAAAATTTCGTATATTGGACAAAGAGTGTCAGTCCTGTGATCTCTTGTACAGCTTCGGGGAATTCAAAATCATCCGTACAGTTGAATTGCGCTATAAAGTCGGACGTGAATTCACCGAACTGAGGGTCGGTATAACGTCCCAGATAAGCAGTACTGGTACGTGCATATACGGAATCCGCTAAAATAGAACGGGTGGTGACATCATAGATTTTGCCTCCGGCCTGAATATGGTCTCCATCCGGAATAGTCGTATCACCGATTCCCGGTGTCGTATCATCGCAACTGTATGTAAGTGCGGCTAACAACAATGCGCATAAATATTTGATTTTCATTTTTGTAATCTATATTGATTTATTTCTTTTCAAACTCCCAAACTTCATCGTAGAAGTTATTAAAAGCGTCTGCATAAGTTTCGGGTGATTGGTAATCAAGAACAGGAATACCCGATTCGCGTGCGAATTTCATCACGTTCTCATTTACCTTTTCACTATTTTGAATTACACCGTCTGAATAGGCGATGGCCAATTTGCAGAGTTCTTCATAATTAGCCGGAGTTTTGATAATGTTGTCTACATCATTTCTTTCAATGCCTTTCAGCATCAATTTCTCGGCTAAATCACCTTGGAATTCCGATTTGAAATCATCTCCGAATACAGAGAATACAACTTTAGAATCTCTGAAAGACGGTTCGTCTTGATAAGCTTTTTTGATATAGAGGGGTACAAATGCACTCATCCAACCCTGACAATGGATAACATCGGGACACCAACGCAGTTTCTTTACTGTTTCCAATACACCACGTGCATAGAAAATAGCACGTTCGTCATTGTCCGTGTATTCTACTCCGTTTTCATCAGCTACCATTTGACGGTGCTGGAAATAATCATCATTATCAATGAAATATACCTGCATGCGGGCGGCCTGGATTGACGCAACCTTGATAATCAACGGGTGGTCTGTATCGTCGATAATCAGGTTCATACCCGACAGGCGAATGACTTCGTGTAATTGATTTCTGCGTTCATTAACATTGCCCCACTTCGGCATAAAAGTTCTGATTTCTCTGCCTTTTTCCTGAATAGCCTGCGGAAGATATCTTCCCATGCTTGCCATTTCGGATTCGGGAACGTAAGGGGTAATCTCTTGTGTAATAAATAAAACTTTATTTGCCTTCATCTTAACTTTTTGTTGCTCATAAACATTTTGCAAAGATATAAAAAAATAGCTGAGAGAGGCAAAAATACACACTTAATAATTCCTTATGATTTGTTAAGCGTCTGATAATAAAGGAAAAAAGAATTGTTTTTCTGTCTGATAGCGAGCTGAAGTTGTCGTTGTTGGCATATCTTTGGCTGATAATAAAACGTTTTTTTTTTTTCGTTATCTCCAAAATAATGGTTTACTTTGCAGCCGTTTTAATTGAAACAGCTTAAAAAGAAGTGAGATAAAATGAAGTTAGTTCATACGATTAAAGAGCTTCAGTCAGAGCTTGATGCCCTGCGTAATATAGGAAAAACAATCGGTTTGGTTCCTACGATGGGAGCGTTGCATGCAGGTCATGCTTCATTGGTGAAACGTGCTGTTGCCGAGAATGATGTGGTGGTAGTGAGTGATTTTGTGAATCCTACTCAGTTTAACGACCGGAATGACTTAATTAAATATCCGCGTACGTTGGATGCCGATTGTGAATTATTGGAAAAGGTAGGGGCATCTTTTGTTTTGCTCCATCCGTGGAAGAAATTTATCCGGAGCCGGATACACGCCGGTTCAGCTATGCTCCGTTGGACACAGTAATGGAAGGACGATTCCGTCGGGACATTTTAATGGTGTATGCCAAATTGTGAGTAAACTATTTATGATAGTAGAGCCTGACCGTGCTTATTTTGGCGAGAAAGATTTCCAGCAGTTGGCTATTATTCGTGAAATGGTGAAACAAATGGAATTTAAGTTGCAGATTGTGGGATGTCCTATCGTTCGCGAAGAAGACGGTATGGCTCTGAGCAGTCGTAATGCACGTCTTTCATCTGAAGAAAGAGAATATGCATTGAATATATCACAAACATTGTTTAAGAGCCGTATGTTTGCTGCGTCACATACAGTGGCAGAGACTCAGAAGTTTGTAGAGAATGCTATTGCAGCTTCCAAGGGCTTGCGTTTGGAGTATTTTGAAATAGTGGATGGAAATAGTCTGCAGAAGATTGCCAATTGGGAAGATACGGAATATGCAGTAGGTTGTATCACCGTATTTTGCGGTGAGGTACGCTTGATTGACAATATAAAATATAAGGAAAAGCTATGATGATTGAAGTGTTGAAATCCAAACTTCATTGTGTTCGTGTGACAGAAGCTAACCTGAACTATATGGGTAGTATCACGATTGATGAAGATTTGATGGATGCCGCCAATATGATTGCCGGTGAGAAAGTACACATTGTGGATAACAATAACGGAGAGCGTTTTGAAACGTATATTATTAAAGGAGAACGCGGTTCGGGATGTATTTGTCTGAATGGTGCGGCTGCACGTAAAGTGCAGGTGGGAGATATCGTGATTATCATGTCGTATGCCATGATGGATTTTGAAGAGGCCAAGTTGTTCAAGCCGACAGTGATTTTTCCTGATTCGATGACGAATCAAGTGTTGGGATGATTCTTTTAAAATATAATCATTTTTATTTTTTAGATGTATTAAATTAAAGTTTGTTGGAGGGTGTGTCGAAACTCTCATTTCGATAAAAAGGAATTTTGACACACCTTCCTTTTCTTTATGTCCTTACAAGGCTTTTTCTTTAATAAGTCCCATGCGGTAGGCTAAGAGCAGCTTTTTTCAAATCATTGATTTGGGTAACTAATTCCCGGCCTTTGTCCGTATCCTTCACCATCATTCTCTGCGAGCTGAGTTCTACGATTTGTGTACTCGATTTAATATCCTGTCCTTCTTCTATCGCTTTCTGCATGGATGTGAAAGGTTCATGCTGGACTAGCTGGAAGCCGCGTGAATGATAGACCAAGGTATATCCGGCAATACCAGTCTCGGAATGATAAGCTCTGGAGAATCCGCCGTCTATCACCATCATCTTGCCATTGGCTTTAATAGGGTTTTCCCCTTGAATGGTTTTAACCGGCACATGACCGTTGATGATATGGCGGTGTTTTCCTACTACTCCAAACTCGTCTAAAAGCATATCGCATACTTTTTCTTCGTTGCGAAGAGTGTAGTAGTGTCCTTTTATCTCTTTATGCAATTCCTTTTCTTTCAGGAAATAGCGTTCAAAAGTAGCCATCTTGTTTTTGTCGAAGGCAGGAGAGTCTTTTCCGCTCCATAAATACCACACATAGTCTATGGCAAATTGCTTCTCTTCATTATCTTCTTCTGCAAAGTAAGCGGTGCGTATCAGATGCCCGACCTTTTCGAGCAGTTTTTTGCCTTTATAGGCTTTCCCGGCTATCATCACGTTTTTCAAGGTACCGTCTTCATTGAGGGGAACGGAAGCATGAAACAGCAGGTTGGAGTTGCTTACGGTGTACATGCATCCGTAGCGGAACAGGCAACGCATATGCTTTTTCAGTTTTTCGCTGCTGACGAATGAATGATGAAGCTTATTCATGATTTCTCTTTCTTCGGAAGTCAGCTTATAGGGGTCGGCAGGATCTACTGTTGGTAGGAAACTGTCTTTCAATTCATATTCTTTTCCGTCTAAAGTCAGTATATTCCGTTCGAAGTCGATGCGATGAAGCAACATGCGGTCATCCATTCCGAAATCGGGACGGCGTTTGATGATTTCCGCTTCCAGTTTGAATTGGATGATGCTGATGGCTTTATGCATTTGAGCAATCATGCGCAAGGTCTTTTCGTTGTACGTGCATTCCTGACCTTCTACTTTGGGACCGAACAGGCTGCACGAGTCTTCAGCATAAGTTTCCATGGCAAAGGTTGCCAGCGGCAGAAGATTGATACCGTATCCGTCTTCAAGTACGGACAAGTTACCATAGCGCATTGCCAATCTGAGCACGTTAGCCATGCAACATTCGTTTCCGGCTGCAGCTCCCATCCATAGAATATCATGGTTTCCCCATTGTACATCAAAGTTATGATAGTTGCAGAGAATGTCCATGATACGGTGGGGAGCGGGTCCATGGTCAAAAATATCTCCTAATACGTGCAGTGTATCGATAGTGAGACGCTGAATGAGTTGACAGAGTGCAATAATGAAATCATCTGCACGGCGGGTACTGATAATCGTACTTATAATGACATTGATATAAGCCTGCTTGTTGGGTACCATCGAACTTTCGTGCAGCAATTCCTGAATGATGTACGAAAATTCCTTTGGGAAGTGCCTTCCGCACTTTGGAACGCGTATATTTGGAAGAAACATTTTGGCAGACGCGGACCAGTTGGTTGAGTGTGATGACATACCAGTGGTCTATATCTGTTTCCACTCCCTTGATAAGCTCCAGTTTTTGTTCAGGATAATAAATCAGGGTGCAAAGTTCTTTCTTCTCATTCTCACGTAAAGTATTGCCGAATATTTCGTTTACTTTTCGTTTGATGGCTCCCGAAGCATTACGTAGCACATGCTGAAAAGCTTCATATTCTCCATGTAAGTCCGCCAGAAAATGTTCTGTTCCCTTGGGAAGGTTAAGGATGGCTTCAGATTGATGATTTCCGTACTGGCATCGGCTATGGTCGGGAAGCTGTGCGATAACAGTTGCAGGTATCGCATATCTTCTTGTATGGTTTCGGGGGTAATTTGATTATAAGCGTTCATTGTTATATTTTATAAAAAGAACATGAGTATTAATTGTGCAATAATGACACGGCTGAACATAGACAGCGGGTATACTGTGGCATAGCTCACTGCAGGGTTGTCACCGGGCAAAGTGTCGTTGGCATAATTAAGTGCCATGGGGTTGGCCATGCTTCCACACAGCATTCCGCAAGTGCTGCCAAAATCCAGATGGCTCATGCGCAGGGCGATGAGTGCCATGATTACGACTGGAAGAAAAGTGATGGCGAATCCTAAACCAATCCAGATTGCTCCTTCGGGGCGCATAACGGTCTCAAAGAAGTGGGCTCCGGCATCCAGACCCAGACATGCCAGATAGAGTGATAACCCTATTCCTCTCAACATCAGGTTGGCACTTCGGGTTGTATATGTAATCAGATGGAAACGTGGTCCGAAACAACCGATGAGAATACCTACTACGATAGGGCCGCCGGCAAGTCCGAGTTTGACAGGAGTACTGACTCCCGGAATGGCAATGGGAATTGAACCGAGAACCAATCCGAGCACTATCCCGATAAAGATGGCGGCAAGGTTGGGGTCTTTCAGTGTACGGGTAGTGTTTCCCAATACTTTTCGACGTTTTCTATCGCTTTTGCTTCACCTACCACAGTGAGCCGGTCACCCAGTTGGAGGATTAACCCCGGAGTTGCAAGCAGTTGCACACCACTGCGCATCACACGGCTGATATTGATTCCATAGCTGTTGCGCAGGCGTCGGGAACCGAGTTTTTTTCCATTGATTTCAGGGCGGCTGACAACAATGTGGTTGGAAATCAGCTGGCTGTCGATAGCATTCCAGTCAATGTCTTTTTTATTCCAATCCTGCGCTTCCTGCTCGCCGAAAAGGATAGTAAGGGTGGGGGCGTCTTTTTCAGTAGTGATGATTAGCAAGCGGTCATCTTCTTTCAAAACCTTTTCAGAAGTGGGAATGCTTACCGCGCCGTTTCTCCATAAGCGGGAGATGACAAATTTGGGATAACTCAGTTCGGCTACTTCTTTGATGCTTTTATTAAAAATAGCGGGATTGTGTACTTTAAAAGTAGCAATGAAAGTCTGGTTGGCATCTTCGTGCTCGTTTGTTTCGATATCCGATGGGCGTACAAAAAGCTTGCGAACCACCAGCATGGCAAGGATGACACCGACTACTCCCAGCGGATAAGTCACCGCGCAACTCAACGCTGCTCCATTGGCCGGTTCGCCAAGTTGTTTTAGAGTCTGTTGGGCGGCTCCCAATGCCGGAGTGTTGGTTGTAGCTCCACAAAGGATACCTACCATGTCGCTCATTGGGATTGTAGTGAGTTTGCTTAATATTACAGTCATCACCGTACCTATTAAGACCACTCCCATACCGAGCATGTTGAGTTTAACTCCTCCTTTCCTGAAAGAGCTGAAAAAGCCCGGACCTACCTGTAATCCTAATTCATAAACGAAGAGCACCAGACCGAAGCTTTCGGCATAATTCAACATATTGGAATCAATGGAGAACCCTAAATGTCCTGCCAGAATACCGGCAAAAAAGACAAAAGTCACTCCCAGTGAGATTCCGAATACATGAATCTTACCCAAGCCGAGACCTACGGCAGTAATTATCGACAGGATGACTACCGCTTGTAAAGGAGTATGCTCGAAAAATAGACTATTTAACCATTCCATGATGCAAAGATAACAAATACTAATTGTAATTATCCTAAATCCGTTTGACTATTTTCACCCAACCAGTCATCTATCAGTTTTTCTTGCCAGACTGAGTTTTCCCGGAATTTCAGGCAGGTTATCTTTAGTATAAAAAGCTCCGGCATTTAATTCTTCCGCTTGCAGTTTGATCTCACCGCTTTCATAGTCAGCGGTGAATCCTATCATGATGCCGCTGGGATAAGGCCACGGTTGGCTGCCGAAATATTTCAGATTCTTGATGTGCAGTCCGGTTTCTTCCGCCACTTCGCGGTGTACACACTCTTCCAATGTCTCTCCGGGCTCCAGAAAACCGGCGACAAGTCCGTTGAATGTGCCGCGAAAGTTACGGGCATGCACTAGCAGGATACTGTCTCCTTTTTGTATGCGCACGATGATGGCCGGAGAGATACGGGGGTAGAACTCTTGTCGGCATTGCGGACATTTCTTGGCAATGGGAGAGATTTGATGGGTGGGAACACCGCATGCCGGGCAGTAACGGCTGTTTTGGTCCCAATTTAATATCTGAAAAGCCTTGCCGCCCATTTGGTATTCTTGCAACGGCAGAAAATCAAAAGAAGCCCGAAGTCCCATCATCTGTCTTGCCGGACTTTCGGAACCCGGAATGGGGGTGTGCAGAGAATAGGTTTTGCAGGGAAGTCCGTTCATCTCTCCTATTGTGTGAATGGTGCTGCCGATAGGAACTGCTACGGGAGGTTCTGTACAGCAAGGCACATGATATCCGTTTTCTGTTTGTAAGATTAGAATTTGATCTTTATAAAAAACAAACCAATTACAATTTTCTTGTTCCATTATCTTGTTTTATTGTCAGTCTAAAATCATCGTTAATTGTATTCTCTTTCTTTCTTTGTCGATAGTCATTACTTTTACTTGAACATGCTGATGTATCCTGACTACGGTGCTCGGGTCGCTCACAAATTCCCTGCATAGCCGGGATACATGTACCAAGCCGTTCTCTTTGATACCTATGTCGACAAAACAACCGAAGTTGGTGATATTGTTTATAATGCCCGGCAGTATCATACCTTCTTTCAAATCGTCGATGGTACGCACATTCTTGTCAAATTCAAATACTTGGATTTGCTGGCGGGGATCACGCCCCGGCTTGTCGAGTTCTTGCATGATATCCGTTAGAGTAGGCAGTCCGACTGTATCGGAGACATACTTTTTAATATCAATTTTGGTACGCAACTCTTTATTCTTTATCAAGTCGTCTACCGTACAATGAAGGTCTTTCGCAATATGTTCCACCACCGGATAACTTTCAGGATGAACAGCCGAATTGTCCAACGGATTCTTTGATTGTGGGATGCGAAGGAAACCGGCGCATTGTTCGAATGCCTTTGCTCCCATGCGGGGAACTTTCATCAACTCTTTCCGGGAATGAAAAGGACCGTTTGCCGTACGGTAATCCACAATATTTTGGGCAAGTGTGGGACCGAGACCTGAAATGTAGGTCAGTAAATGCCGGCTGGCGGTATTCAGATTGACACCGACCAGATTCACACAGCTTTCTACGGTTTGGTCCAGCGATTTCTTTAAAAGAGTTTGGTCTACATCATGCTGATACTGACCTACTCCGATGGATTTTGCATCAATTTTGACCAGCTCGGCCAGTGGGTCCATCAGACGGCGTCCGATGGAAACAGCACCGCGCACGGTCACGTCATAATCGGGAAACTCGTCACGCGCTGTCTTGGAAGCCGAATAGATGGATGCTCCATCCTCACTCACTACAAAAACTTGTAATTCACGGTTATAGCTTTGTGAGGTGACAAATTGTTCGGTCTCCCCGACTGGCGGTTCCGTTACCGACGGCAATGGCTTCTATGGCATATTGTTCCACCAGTTTGGCGATTTTCCGTCCGGCAAGCTGATATTCGCTTTTGGGAGGATGGGGATAAATCGTTTCGTTGTGGAGCAGGGTACCTTGTGCATCAAGACACACCACCTTGCAGCCCGTGCGATATCCGGGGTCTATTCCCATTACCCGTTTTTGTCCCAGGGGAGGAGCGAGCAACAGTTGCCTCAGATTTTCGGCAAATACTCGGATGGCTTCTGCATCGGCTTTTCTTTGCTGAGCGTGGCGAATTCCGTTTCTATGGACGGTTTCAACAGGCGCTTGTAGGCATCACGGACAGCTTCTGCAACCTGATGTCCACATTCGTTATTACTGCGTACATACATCCGTTCGAGCCGTTCACTACATTCATTGTCGTCAGGGCTGATGGTCACTTTCAGCAGACCTTCCGATTCTCCCCGGCGGATGGCGAGCAAGCGGGTGAAGTGCATCGTTTCAGCGGTTCGCTGAAGTCGAAGTAGTCACGGTATTTGACGGCTTCCTCTTCTTTTCCTTTTATTACTTTGGAAGTGATGACAGCCTGACGCGAAAACTGATTGCGCAGTTGGTTACGGGCACGTTCGTCTTCACTTACTTGTTCGGCTATGATGTCACGAGCGCCTTTCAGTGCATCTTCTTCGTCTTTCACTTCTCCTTTGACGAAAGAGCCGAGACGGTTTTCCAGATGATTTTCACGTTGCAGCATTAAGAGGGTGGCAAGCGGTTCCAGTCCTTTTTGTCTGGCTGCTTCGGCGCGTGTTTTCCGTTTGGGCTTATAGGGGAGATATATATCCTCCAGTTCGGTGGAGTCCCAGCAGGATTCTATGCGGGTACGCAACTCTCCGGTCAGTTTGCCTTGTGTGTCAATAGTAGATAAAATGGTTTCTTTGCGTTTGGATAATTCGCAAAGTTTATCGTTGCGGTCTTTTATCTCACCGATCTGTACTTCGTCCAGCCCTCCTGTGGCTTCTTTACGGTATCGGCTGATAAATGGGATGGTGGCGCCTCCGGCCAACAATGATAATGTGTTATTTACTTGGTGTACGGCAACGCCCAGTGCCGTGGCTATCATTTTGCTGAATAATTCCATGTTTATTGTTTTCTATCGGAGTGCAAAGGTAATATTTACTAAGCCGAAATCCCTACTTCCGCAGAATAAAAAGAAGAAGCTGTCCGAAAAGGCGTTTTTTTGTTGGTAGTGTGTCAAAACTAAACCGGGCTATTCCATCGTCAGCTGTAGGGGCAGGGTTATCCACGTTTTGACACATTTACAACCCCAATGGTCACGACTTTGGGAGTAAATGCACAAAGTAAACAGTTTTTAGGCGGACAAACCTGATCCCTACCGGTAAAATGGCAGTCGACCCCCTACGGTTGACGATTGAACGGCTGTTTCTGTCAACGGTAGAATTGCAGTTCGCTTTTTAGCGAACGGACTTGGTGCTGCAAGGATTCTATCCGTTCCAGCATGTGGTGGATGGCGTCTATGCCTGCTACATTGATGGACAGGTCGTAGTATAAATGTGTATAACGCTCCAGTTCAGCCAGTTGCGACACCGGGATATAGCGTTCCTCGCCAATCACTTGAACGTTGATTAATCCGTCTTCTTCCAGTTCCACAATAAACGAAGGGTCTACGTGGCAACGGTCGCAATAATCATTGATAATTATTAAATCGGTCTGCATAATCCTTTTCTTTTTTAGTTGATACTATTCTTCAGTTGGCGGAACAACTCTTTCTGATGTTCAGTCAGGTTGGTGGGGATGGTGATGTTATAAGTCACAATCAGGTCGCCAAACTTCCCTTCTTCTTTATAAACCGGGAACCCTTTTCCCTTCAGGCGGACTTTGGTGCCGTTTTGGGTTTCGGGTTTTACTTTTTAGCTTTACTTTACCGTCCAGCGTGTCTACGGTTTCTTCACCGCCCAGCACAGCCGTGTAAAGATTGAGTGGAGCAGTGACATAAAGGTCATTGCCTAAGCGCTTGAACACAGGGTCGTCCGGTATGATAAAGGTAATATACAAGTCACCGTCAGGTCCCCCGTTAACTCCCGGTGCACCGTGACCACGCAACTTGATGGTTTGTCCGTTGGCAATACCGGCAGGAACAGTGATACGGATATTCTTGCCATTCACATTAAGTACCTGCTTATGTGTCACGGCAGCCTCACGCAGTGACAGTTGCAGTTCGGCATTATAATCCTGTCCCCGGAATCCGGCACCTCGTCTGCTGCCGGCTCCCGCTCCACGATGTCCGAACAACTCTTCGAAGAAATCAGAGAATCCTCCGGCATTACCGCCGAATCCTCCGGCATCTCCGAAACCTTCTTCACCGTTGGAAGAATACCAGTACGAGCCGTTACCGGAAGAACCGAATCCTCCGGTCCTGCCTCCAAAGCCTCCGGCTCCGTATTGTTGCTTTTGTTTTCAAATTCATCGGCATGTTTCCAGTGCTCGCCGTATTCGTCGTATTTCTTTCGCTTTTCCGGGTCACTCAAAACTTCGTTAGCCTCATTTATCTCCTGAAATTTATCTTTGGCCGAAGGGTCGTTAGGATTTAGGTCAGGATGATATTTGCGCTAACTTTCGGAAAGCCTTTTGATATCATCTTGGGTGCCACTTTTGTCCCTCCCAATGCTTTGTAATAATCGATGTAAGCCATATTGTTTTTAGTTAAATTTCGTCTGTAATGAAGGAAACAAAATACATGCCAATTAGTTGTGCTATAATTTATTTTATTATCTTTGCACCTGTATTTTTTAGATTTATTCTGAAAGAGAATGAAAAAAGTGATAATGATATACCGATTTCTACTGTTAGTCATGCTGATTACGGTTGGATTTCCACGTCCGTTAAAAGCTGAAGTGACTACAGACGGCACGATTCTGATTATCACTTCCTATAATCCTGAGACACGTAGTATTTCTGACAACTTGTCTGCTTTTATGGACGAGTATAAACTGCGGGGAGGAAAGCGTCTCATTACGATAGAAAGCATGAATTGCAAGAACCTGTCCGAGGCACACCTGTGGAAAGAACGTATGGCTTCTATCCTTGAAAAATATGAACGTACTGCGGCACCTTCGCTGATTATATTATTGGGTCAGGAGGCGTGGGCATCTTTCATCTCTCAGAATTCGGAGATAGCCAAGAAAACTCCTGCCATGTGCGGAATGGTGAGTGCGAATACCGTTGTCCTGCCCGAAGACAGTGTGGATTTGGTGAAATGGTCTCCCGATAGCAAAGATATCTTTAAAGACTTTCCCGATTATAATATAGTTTCAGGCTATGTTTATCAGTATAATGTGGATAAGAATATTGAACTGATGCGTCGTTTTTATCCGAATATGAAGAAAGTCGCATTTATCTCGGATAACACGTATGGTGGTCTTTCCATGCAGGCCTTTGTAAAGAAGGAGATGAAAAAATATCCCGAGCTGGAGCTGATGTTGCTTGACGGTCGGACCAGCAGTTTTCTGGAGGTCAGTGAGAGAATACGTCATCTGTCGAATGATGTTTGTGTGCTTGTGGGTACGTGGCGCATAGACTGTACGGAGAATTATGTGATGGGCAACACAACGTATATGTTGCGCGATGCTAATCCTACGTTGCCGGTTTTTACTATTGCATCTGTCGGTTTGGGCCATTGGGCGTTGGGAGGTTATACTCCGGTTTATCATAAGGTGGGAAAAGAAATAGCCGGCGCCACATATAATTTTCTGGACGGTGAGACCGGCAGCGAGACTGGCGTTGTGCCTGTTCCCGGTAATTATGTGTTTGATGTGAAACGGATGCATCAATTTGGATTGGATTCTATTAATTTGCCTAAAGGTGCTGAGTTGATTAATAAAACTCCCGGATTTTATGAGCAATATAAATATTGGGTGATTGGAGTGGTTGCAGCATTCATGTTCCTGATAGCTTGTTTTCTGATAGCCGTATATTATATTGTCCGCATCAATCATTTGAAGGATAACTTGGAAAAATCCGGTGAGGAACTGTTGGTTGCCAAGGAGAAAGCAGAAGAGGCGAACAGATTGAAAACAGCATTTCTGGCTAATATGAGTCATGAAATACGTACACCGTTGAATGCTATTGTCGGCTTTTCCAATGTATTGGTCGGCGATGATGCAACAAGTGAAGAGAAAGCACAGTATTGTGATATTATTCAGAAAAACTCCGATTTATTGCTTCATCTGATTAATGATATTCTTGATATCTCTCGCATGGAATCGGGGCGTATTAAGTTTGTGGAAGAGGAGTGTGATGTGGTAGAGCTGTGCCAAACGGCATTGAGTACAGCGGAATATGCTCGTCGTACTCAGGCAATATATCAATTTCAAACTCCGGTGTCTTCGTTGATATTAAAGACGGATGCGCAACGGTTGAAACAGGTCTTGATTAATCTTCTTTCAAATGCCGGTAAGTTCACACCTTCCGGTTTTATCCGTCTGGCAATAAAGGTAAACAAAGAGGATAACTGTCTGGAGTTCTCGGTGACAGATACCGGATGTGGTATCCCTGCCGGTAAAAGCGAAAGGATTTTTGAGCGGTTTGAAAAGTTGAATGAGTATTCGCAGGGTACAGGTTTGGGCCTCTCTATCTGCAAGCTGATTGTGGAGAATTTGGGTGGTAAAATCTGGGTAGATAAGAACTATAAGGAAGGAGCACGATTTGTGTTCACTCATCCGTTGAATGAAAAATAATAGATGTAATATGAAATATTTAATATGTTTGGCGGCTTTGTTATGGGCCGGAATGAAGCTGACGGCGGCTGATAATGTGAAAGAGGTAGAGATAAAAATAATAGAGACGAGTGACGTACACGGTAATTTTTTTCCTTATAATTTTATAGAGAGAAAGGAGTGGAACGGGAGTCTGGCGCGTGTTTATTCTTATGTCAAGGAGCAGCGCAAGTTATATGGAGACAATTGTATTTTGGTAGATAACGGTGATATCCTTCAGGGGCAGCCCACTGCGTATTATTACAATTTCATAGATACGGTTTCTACTCATGTGGTAGCCGAGATACAAAACTTCATGGGGTATGCAGTGGGCAATATGGGAAACCATGATGTTGAAACCGGACATGCTGTTTATGACCGTTGGATAAAGCAATGTAAGTTTCCCGTATTGGGAGCCAACATTGTGGACAATGCCACAGGTAAGCCTTATCTGAAGCCTTACGAAATCATCAATCGTGATGGTGTGAAGATTGCCATTCTGGGCATGATTACTCCGGCCATTCCTTCTTGGCTGCCTGAAAAACTGTGGAGCGGTCTTCATTTTGAGGATATGCAGGCATCTGCCGCCCATTGGGTGGATATCATTCGGAAGAAAGAAAATCCCGATGTGCTGATTGGTTTGTTTCATGCCGGAAAATCAGGCAACGTACTTGGCAGTGTGGTGGAAGATCCTTCTATGGACATTGCTCAAAAAGTGCCCGGCTTTGATATCGTGTTGATAGGGCATGACCATGCCCGTGCTTGTACAAAGGTGGCTGATATAAAAGGAGATAGCGTACTGATAATAGATCCGGCAAGCAATGCGAATGTGGTATCTGACGTGACACTGAAAGTGAAATTGAAGAACGGGAAGGTGGTGTCTAAATCGGTTGATGGAAAGCTGGAGGATATGAACAAGTATCCGGTCAGTCAAGAGTTTATGGCACATTTCGCTCCGCAATATAAGGCTGTTAATGATTTTGTATCGCAGAAAATAGGAACGATTTCCAGAACGATTTCTACCAAAGATGCCTACTTCGGCTCTTCACCGTTTATAGATTTGATTCATAAATTGCAGTTGGATATATCGGGAGCGGATATTTCTTTATGTGCTCCACTCTCTTTTAAGGCTGAAATTCCCGAAGGGGAAATTATGGTGAGTGATATGTTCAATCTGTATAAGTATGAGAATATGCTCTACGTGATGGAACTGAGCGGCAAAGAAATTAAAGGATTTTTGGAGATGTCGTATGCCATGTGGACCAATCAAATGAAAAGCGCTGATGACCATTTGTTGCTGTTTAAGCAACCGATAGAAGAGGGTAAGCGTGCTAACTTTGAGTATTACAGTTTCAACTTTGATTCTGCTGCCGGCATTAATTATACGGTAGATGTGACAAAGCCCCGGGGCGAGAAGGTAAATATCCTGAGCATGGCAGACGGTACTCCGTTCGATATGGACAAGAGGTATAAGGTGGCTTTAAATTCTTATCGTGGTAATGGTGGCGGTGATTTACTTACCATAGGAGCCGGAATTGCAAAAGAGGACTTGTCTGAGCGCATTGTTTTTGCAACGGATAAAGATTTGCGCTACTATCTGATGCAGTATATCGAACAGCAAAAGAGCTTGCATCCGCATGCCATGCATCAGTGGAAATTCATCCCTGAAGAATGGACTGTTCCGGCGGCAAAAAGAGATTACAAGTTGCTCTTCGGAGAAGATAAAGAGTGATTTTGCAGGAATATAAAATAGAAGAACAATTATTTTTTCATCCGAGAAATTGAGTAAGAGAAGGTACATATTGGCTCCGTTGTTTCTGCTGGCACTGTTTCTGACGTACCAGGTAAGCATTACTATGTTTACTCACGTACATTCATTAACGGTGTGATGATTGTACACTCTCACCCTTCGTCGGACGACCACCATACACATACTGCGGGACAGGTGATTACCATCGCCCACATAGGCTCCTATCAAACGCCGGAACCGGAGGCAGGGGTAAGCAATGTGACTGTGGAGTGTCCTTTGCTGTATGTCTTGGGGCTGAATACGAATACTTTCCGCGCTGTTGCGCCGCACACGCATTGCGTTCACCTGCGTGCCCCTCCTGCTTATTGTTGAAATATTAAAATTTGGTATGAAAAAGACAATTGCCTTTTTCAGAAAGTTCGAAGTCTTTCGTCTGAAAGAACTTGAAGTTTTCTAAAAAGGTCAAGGTCTTTTTGAAAAGTCCCTGAAGCTTTTTGAAAAGCTCCTGAAGTTTTTAATAAGCGATACAGGGAGCTTATGGAATCCTTTTATTTATAATTTAACAATAAGACAACTTAATAATGAAACAATATACTTTATTGCTCGTACTCATGGTGATGGGTGCGGGTATGACTGTACATGCTGAAGATGTAAATCCTGTGAAAGTTGGTAATGTAATTTCCGGCCACATAATAGAGAAAGGAACGGAAGCGAGTTTGCCTTATGCCACTATTTTGATTGTAGAAACAGGGCAGGGAACTGTGTCGGACGAGAATGGAGAGTTTGTTTTTAAGAAAATCCCGGCAGGAAAATATACGCTGCGCGTGCAATTGTTGGGCTACGAGACTCAGGAGAAGAAAGTAACCGTAAGCAATGATTTTACGGTGGATATTCATTTTCTGATGAATGATGACAGTATTTTGACCGATGAGGTGGTGGTTTCTGCCAATCGGAATGAGGTGAGCCGCCGTGTGGCGCCTGTGGTGGTAAATGTGATGAACTCCAAACTTTTTGAAACCGTAAACTCTACGGACTTGGCCAAGTCACTGAATTACCAGTCGGGACTTCGTGTGGAAAAACAACTGTCAGAACTGCGGCTTCCCCCAAGTGCGTATCAACGGACTGGAAGGACCTTACTCTCAAATTCTGATTAATAGTCGTCCGGTGGTGAGTGCATTGTCGGGTGTGTATGGGCTGGAGCAGATTCCGGTGAATATGATTGACCGTGTAGAAGTGGTGCGCGGGGAGGTTCTGCCTTGTTTGGTGCGAATGCTGTGGGCGGCACTATCAATATCATCACGAAAGATCCGGTAAGCAATTCATTCCAGGTATCTTCCACTCTGTCGAACATGAATGGCAAAGTGTGGGAACAATATATGGGGGCCAATGCTTCGTTAGTATCTAAAGATAACACCTACGGCATTGCCCTTTATCAGTCATATCGCAACCGCAACCCCTATGATGCGGATGGAGACGGATTCTCCGAATTGGGGAAGCTGAATATGAATACCTTTGGCTTGCGTACTTATTACCGTCCTACTCAGTTCAGCAGAATCAGTTTGGAATATCACACGACGAATGAATTTCGCCGGGGAGGAAACAAATTTGATTTGGAGCCTTTTGAAACGGATCTCACAGAACAGACCAAGCATGTGATTAACAGCGGAGGTCTGAGTTACGATATTTTCTGGAAGGAGTACAAACATAAACTGTCCTTCTACTCGTCTGTTCAGCATACTGACCGTAACAGTTATTATGGTGCACAGCAGAATCCCGATGCATACGGCAAGACAAAAGACCTGACTTGGGTTGTCGGAGGTATGTATGTCGGTAACTTTGAGAAAGTTCTCTTCTCACCGGCCACCTTTACCGCCGGTATGGAATATCAAAACAACTCTTTGCACGATATCATGTTGGGCTATCACCGCGATATGAAACAAGACGTGCGTATTGCCGGCGGATTTGTGCAGAACGAATGGAAGATGAACCGCTTTATTCTGTTGGCAGGCTTCCGTGTGGACAGTCATAACCTGATTGACAATCCTATTTTCAGTCCGCGTGTGAATCTTTTTATATAAGCCGACGGATAAGTTTCAGGCTCGTTTGACCTGGTCTACCGGTTTTCGTGCTCCGCAGGCATACGATGAAGATTTGCATGTGACCGCAGTGGGAGGCGAAGGCGTACTGATAAAGTTGGCGGATGGATTAAAGCCCGAACATTCCAATAGCTTCAGCGGCTCTGTGGATTGGACGGCCAATATCGGGCATTGGCAGACTAACCTTTTGCTGGAAGCTTTCTATACAGGGCTCGACGATGTGTTTGTGCTGGAAAAGATAGGACAGGATGAACAGGGGAACACCGTTAAAGAGCGTCGTAATGGTAATGGAGCCCGTGTATATGGTGTCAACCTGGACGGAAAACTTGCTCACGGACGGGATGTGGCTTTGCAAGTGGGCTTTACGGTTCAGCGCAGCCGTTATACCAAATACGAGAATTGGAGTGAGGACGAAAATGTCGAGCCGACCAAGTTCATGCCACGTACTCCCGATTATTATGGTTATTTTACTTTGACCAGTGCTCCCTTCAAGAACTTTGATATGTCGGTGTCGGGTGTATATACGGGGCGTATGCATGTTCCTCATTTGGCTCCTGACTTTAGTGTGATACCCGAAAATTATGAATACAGTTATATCCGAAAAGACGAGTTGGTGCATACTCCCGATTTTTTTGATTTAAATCTGAAACTGAACTATACTTTCGTACTGAATGATCATATCAAATTACAGTTGAATGGCGGTGTTCAGAATCTGTTCAATGCTTTTCAAAAAGATTTGGATAAGGGAGGTTTCCGTGATTCCGGTTATTTCTATGGTCCCACACAGCCACGGACTTATTTCATAGGAGTGAAGATTACGAACTAGAAGAAGGACTGTCCGGTTGATACTTGGGCAGGAAAAGACGGGGATGCCAAAACGTTTCTGATGCAATCTGTTATCAATGTTTTGGCATCTTCCGTTTGTTATTTGCCGGCAGCAGTCATGGATTACTCTTGTTCCATACCCAGATTACTGTATGTCTCGGTTATCTTGAATTCTGCATCCGGGTAATTGTACAGAGGAAGCGCGGCTCAGTTTCCCCTTCCGTGTAATTCCATATGCTGTTATATTCTTCGGATTTTCACCCATTTCCCGAAGTTGCAACATATATTGGTAGATGGATTTGTTTTCTTTGATGAAAACCTTTTCCATTTGATGAATAATGGGACTGTGTTTACGTGTGTGGTCATGGTCAAACTCCAGAATACGTTTGCCGTCCGGTGTAATGCCTACCATCACAAAAAGTCATGCTTTTGCCTATTCCGGGCAGATTGAGCACACTCCGGTCTGTTGCTACGAAAGGTATGTTTTTCTCCGTGCAGAACTTTTTGACTGCTGTTGCCCGGTCATTGTTACCTCTCAGCAGGGTCAGAAACTCAGTCTCATCTTCCTTGTTAAGCTTTCCCAAGATTTTCTCTTCGTGCTGTTCCTGCAACGAACGGCTGTTGGGAGTGAAGACAGCATGATTTTCTTCAAATCCTTTGACGGAGAATGTATAGTAGCAGATAACTCCCAGTTCATTCAATACTTTGCGCAACTTGGCTGTATGCCCCCGGCGTGATGCTGCCACATTGTACACCAATTGATTGGTAATGGTCCATCCGGCAGCCAGAATTTTGCGGATGGCTTCTTTGGCTTCGGGGGTTACTTCCAGAGGTGTCTGGAAATGAGTCTGTATCAAGAATTGCTTGATGCCTATGGCGGACGCTTTGGTTTTGAATTCTTTCAGAATATTCATCAGCTCTTCATTGATGCGCATGGGCAGATAGACGGGCAGGCGGGAACCGAGACGGACACGTTGCAATTCTGCATACTTTTCTCCTTCAGGACGTTTGAGGTTGGCATTCCTTTTGCGTACCGCCATTTTATATACAGCCTCCAATATGTTGCGTAATGTCTTGTTTTGGCTCATCAGTGCATCGCCTCCCGTAATCAGAATATCTCTCAGTTGGGTGTCGTTTTCAAAATATTCCATCAGTTTCCGCAAGCGTTTGTCCCAACTTTCCTTGGGCTTCAGTTCCTCAAAATTAAAGTTCAGGCGTTCGCTTTGAAAATCATACATACGTTGGCAAGACGCACATAGTCCTCCGCAAGCGCGTCCCATAGAATCGGGAATCAGGATGGCTACTTCGGGATAACGGCGATGAATGTTATGTCCGTCGGGCACCAGCCATCCGGCGGCATTTGGTTTGCCGGCTTCCACCACATCCTCTTTTTCCCATGCATGAATTTTCCCATAGGTGTTGATTAATTGTGGTGAATATAGGATATAGCTGCGTATGGCAGCATCATCATACCCTTTGCCGGTCGGGTTTAATAAAGAAAGATAGTAAGGGGTGATGAAAAAGGCATTCCTTTTTACGTGCCTGCTGATACAATTGCATTGTTTCTTCCGAAAGGGAGTTGCCCAACATCTTGTTCAGTTCCGTGGGGCTTTTGATGGCGAGGGCTAGATGGAAGCGTGCTTCGTTCCACCATTGGTTGACCCATTGGCGTTTTTCTTCATCATTGATTCCTTCGGGAAACACATACCGGCTGGAGGGGGCATGACGGTTTTCTATCTTTTTAATGAGCAATGAGATGATTCGTTCTTTGTTTGCATTGCGTATGGCACGCACATCTTCGTTCAGGCCACCGGGCCAACGTTTCATCCATTGACGTATCTGTTTTTCATTCGGAATGTTGTTGGGAACATGATAGAGGCGTAGGAACTGTTGGTATAAATCCAACCATAAATCAACGGAAGTCTCTTCATCGGTGATACGGTTTGTCAAGAATTGCCAAAGCAGTGAGATGGTTTTTATCTCTATTTCTTTTTCTGTAGATAATTCATATATCGTTTTGCTGTCATTTTCAATCAGTCTTGCAATGTTTTTAGCGGCAATAGGGTTTTTTTAATGTGTGCAGATAATAAATAATCATTTAGTTTATTCTTGAAAATAGTCTCATTCCGGCTTTCCGCAGCCAATGAAGTGAGTTGGGTTAATCTTGTTTCGAATAGAGTTTTTACATCTTTGTGGGATAACATCTTATTCTTTTGTTTCATAAGCAGTGTGATTTGTTTTTAGGGTTAATACTCGAATAATAGAACGCTCATTATGAAAGTTACTTTAATGGCAACTTTTGTTGTGGCTAAGATACAAAAAACAGTTGTTGTGCAAGCTTAATTGCAAAAATAGATATTACCTGAGAAGAAATATCTTTGAGGAAGAAGCGGAAAAAACATCCCCGGACAAGCAGACAAGCCGGTCCGGGGAATATCGGTTATAAGAATATGATTCTCTTTTGCAGGATGGATGCTATTTGTTGTTTTAGCAGCGGTGCATTGATAGGTTTGGACATATATCCGTCGAACCCGTTTTCCAGTACTCTTTGTTCGTCCGATGCATAAGCAAAAGCGGTTATGGCAATGATAGGCACATCAGCAGATAACTTTCTTATTTCTTTTGTTGCTTCGTAACCGTCCATTCTCGGCATATTGATATCCATTAAGATGATTTGGGGCTGGTGTTCCTTAAACTTTTCTATTGCTTCCTGACCGTCCCAAGCATGAATAAGAGAATATTCTTTCCGTAGGATAGATTGGAACAACCGATAGTTACTTTCGTTATCTTCGGCTATCAAAATAGTCAGTTTGTCTTTTTGAACGGTAATCGGTTGGAATTCTTCAGCCTTTTTTTCGCTCAATCGGGCCGGTTGATAAGGAATGGTAAACCAGAATGTAGAACCCTTCCCTTCCTCGGATTCCACTCCTATCGTTCCATTCATGTGCTCTATGATTGTCCGGCAGATGGAAAGCCCCAGTCCTGTGCCTTGTGCAAAAGAGTTCAATTTGACGAAGCGTCCGAATATAGAATCTTTTTTATTGGCAGGAATGCCGCATCCCGTATCTGTGACATGGAAGTATAGCATTTTATCGCGTATCTCGTATCCGAATGTGATGCTTCCTTTTTGAGTAAACTTGATGGCGTTTGTGAGGAAGTTATTGATAACCTGCATGAGCCGGTTTTTTTCCGTACGGATGAAACATGAGGAGAGGGAGTTTCCGCAATGAGCTGTACCCCACTTCCTTCCATCCGGCATTTGGTGATGTTCTCCACTTCCTTTATCATATCATTGAGGTCTATATTTGAGTAACTGAACTCCAAAGTTCCGGCTTCAATTTTGGATAAATCTAATATATCACTGATAAGCTGTAATAACAGTGTATTATTACTCTCAATAATATTGATATATTCCTGTTTTTCCTGTTCCTCTTCCGTTGAGGCAAGAATATTGGAGAATCCGATAATGGCATTCAGAGGAGTACGGATTTCATGGCTCATATTGGCCAGGAAAGCAGATTTGAGTCGGTTGGATTCTTCTGCCCGGTCTTTAGCCGACATCAGTTCCTCTTCCATCCTTTTCCTGTCTGTAATAACTAAGGATGAGCCGACCAGGGTGAGTGGCCTGTTCTGCTCGTCTCTTGTCTCTATTGTAGCCTGTGCTTCCACCCAATCAATTTTTCTTCCGTTCTTTCCTTTGTTCAGTACACGGTATTCTTCTTTGACTTTATTGATTTTTCCTTCTATCAGATCGTGAAAAGCCTGCATAACCCTTGGACGGTCTTCTTTGATTATTTTAGAGAAGTATTGTTCATCCGATACACTCAACTGTTCTTCCTTGATTTCTCCCGGCATGGCAGTCATAATGATTGGACGATTGATGTCGCATAGAATGGAGTGTTCTTTAAGATTCCATTTCCAGGGTATGATATTGGCTATTTCCAGTGCCAAAGATAATTTATGGTTAGTGGAACTCAGCATTTGTTGTGCATTATGCAACTCCGTACTGTCAAGACAGAATATGTCAACCGTGTCTTCTTCCAAAGACGGGCTGAGCACGATATCATAGAAAGTGTCTACGTCTTTAAAGTAATAAGGGAATGTGATGGAGCGCTTTTCTCTTAAAGCTGTTTCCATAAAATGGGTAAATTCTGTCATGGATTCAGGAAATAGTTCGGAACCCTTTTTCCCGATTATATTTTTTTTTTCCGGAAGCAAGTTTCAAAGAAACGGTTAACGTCACATAAAATTGTTTCAACAATATTCCCACTTTCATTTCTAATCACTTTCTCTTTCATATAGAGAATAGGCATATTGTCGATAAGGTTTGTATATTTGATTTGGTTTTCGAATTCTTGCTTTTGAACCCTTCTTAGTTCTTTCAACATTTGTATGCGTTTTTGTTGGATAAGGGCTATCAGCAAAAGTGTGATGAATATTCCTGCGATAACCCATATATATTTCTTCAGGAAATTTTCCGGCTTATCATAAAATATGCTGTCTTGAGGGCATAATTTAGGGTTGAGTCCTTTATTGACTAGCGTCGTATAATTAAATGTGGGATGAGCATCTGCAGGAACAAAGAAAGGAATTTCCCTTGCCGGTTTTCCATTAAGCATTTGTGAGACATTCCGGAGCAGTTCATTGATAAATATCTTTTCATTATACATATATCCGCCCACCATGCCTCCATCGTCCATACCGGCATAGCGGATAGAGAACAGGGGAGAAGAAATGCTGGAAAGGCTTCGGTATGCGTTTATCAACATTTGTTGTGAGGTTAAAGTTTCCGCAAACCATGTGGATACTAAAACTCCGGTTTCTTTGTCGGCATTTCTTAAGGCATTATACAATTCGGGTAGCGTATAATTATAAGAGGAGATAAATTGATATTGGAGATATGGAAAATCCCGGGTTATAATATTCTTTAACTGCTTGTTGTATTCAGGGTTAGGATAAATGCCGTCTCCCAAAAAAATAAGTTTTTTCATATTGGGAATCATGCGCGTCATTAGTTTTACGCTTTCTTTCAGATAGGCCGGAGTATGCATGAAGGTGATATTGTAATCATCTCTCAAACTGTCTACATGAATTTTATTTTCAGGAGTTGTCACATCTCGTTTTCTGTAATATTCTTCTGTATATATGTATGGATCGGAATCGCATACTAAAATAGACACGTCTCCCCACATTTCCTTTATCTCTTCTCTGAAAATCATGCTCATACTTCCCAGCAGGACCAACAGCTTGGGAGGAGTTTTGCCATACTTGTTTAAAAGCATTTGTGGAAACCTGTCTACCATAACAGAATCGTTTACCATAAAAAGATTTAGGTGCTCAATGTATGCATCAATATCTTTTAGTTCGGATATTTTGTGCATGATAGGAGAGGTGATACTGTTACTCCAGGGGCGGATTCGTTATAACTGTTTAAGATGAGTACATAATCATATTGCCTATGATCCCTGTCAGAGGCTTTGGCAGAATATGTACCGGCAAAAAGCAGACAAATGCAGATTGTCAGTGTTTGAAAGAATTGCCTTGATGTGGCTGTGTGTTTATTATTCATAGCAGAAAATAGACTCTTTATGTTATACTCTTTATCAGACTTCTTACAAAAGTAAAACAATATCAGACAGTTATGTATAAAAACTCCCTTATTAACAAATATTAATTTCACGAGTAAGTTCTCACAGAAGAAGATTTTTTTATGATATTTTGAGCAGAATGGGAAGTTTGGCTAACTTATACGGTGAAATTGCCATTTTTCAGGCGATGAAAAGCGATTAACTTTGCAATATCAGAAAAAGATAAAAAACAGATAAATATGAAATTAATAAAATCAACTATTACCGCCCTTGGCTTGTTATTCACAGTAACCGCTTGTGCAGGCAATAAAGAAAGTAAAAACCAAAACATGAAAGGAGAAAATATGGAAATTGTTCATTTAACCAAAGCAGAGGTCTTGAAGAAGGTATATAACTATGAAGCCAATCCCAATGACTGGAAATATGAAGGTGACAAACCGGCTATTGTTGATTTCTATGCTACATGGTGCGGCCCTTGCAAGGCATTGGCACCCGTATTGGAAGAGTTGGCAAAAGAATATGCCGGAAAGGTTTATATTTATAAGATAGATGTAGACAAGGAAGAAGAATTGGCCGGTGCATTCGGCATACGAAGCATACCGACTTTGTTATGGATTCCTCAGAGTGGAAAACCGACTGTAACACAGGGAGCATTACCGAAACCTGAACTGAAAAAGATGATTGACGACACTTTATTAAACTCTAAATAAATGTTCTCGTAAACAAGTGGAGAAGATAGGGGCATAAATCTTTTGCCCTGTCTTCTTTTTTATTTAAATAAGTATGCGTATATTTATACCGACAATAAACTATGAATTATGGAATATCGTTTTAATACACCGCTCAATGGCAATATAGCGATGACGTATCATTATCATGAGGATGCTGCTCTCCGGCGTGATAAAAGCTTGTATAAATTCGTATGGGTACAAAGTGGCACGCTGGATATAGAAGTAGACCATGTGGTAATGCACCTTGAAAAAGATGAAATAATATCGCTGACTCCTTTGCATCATGTTGAGGTAAAAAGAGTGGAAGGTGAGTACCTCACTTTCTTGTTCAACAGCAATTTTTATTGCATTTACGGACATGACAAAGAAGTGTCATGTAATGGTTTCCTGTTTCATGGTTCGTCCCACATCATGCGTTTGCAGCTCTCTGCGGCCCAGTCGGAACAATTGAAAAGCATCATTGATATATTTGCCGGTGAATTCGGCATAAAAGACAATTTGCAGGAAGAGATGCTCCGCATTATTCTGAAACGTTTTATAATCACTTATACCCGCATTGCCCGTGAAAAATTAGACGTGGGACAAGATAAAGAAAAGAGCTTTGACATTATCCGTCGGTATTATGTGTTGGTAGACAATCATTATAAAGAAAAGAAACAAGTGCAGGACTATGCCGAAATGCTCTACCGCTCTCCCAAAACCTTGTCCAATCTGTTTGCCGCCTATGGGTTGCCTTCTCCGTTGCGTATCATACATGAGAGGATAGAAGCCGAAGCCAAGCGTTTGTTGCTTTACACCAATAAGAGTGCGAAAGAAATAGGTGAGATATTAGGCTTTGAAGACTTGGCTGCTTTCAGCCGTTTCTTTCGAAAAATGGCAAAGGAAAGTATTTCTGAATACCGGAAAAAAGAGAAAGAAGGAATAATGGCAAACTAAAACGGTATAATTGCCATTTCACAGGAGGAAAATCTGCCGACCTTTGCAATGTAAGTTAAACCCTTAAAAATTAAAGCAAATGATGGCAAGATTAAATTCCCTGTTTACTGCATTTCTGACAATTGCAGCTTCCACTCAAAAGTTAGGTATTAACCTGATTCGCGTGGCAATTCTGGTGATATTCGTGTGGATTGGTGGTTTGAAATTCTGGAACTATGAGGCCGAGGGTATTGTGCCTTTCGTTGCCAACAGTCCTTTTATGAGTTTCTTTTATACTAAGAGTGCTCCCGAATATAAAAGAGTATAAATTAAAAGAAGGTGAGTTTGATGAGGCCAAGCATCAGTGGCATGAAGAGAATAACACCTATGGCTTTTCTCATGGATTGGGTATTTTGATTATGACTATCGGTGTTCTTACTTTCTTGGGTATTTTCTCACCGAAAATCGGTTTGATAGGTGCAGGTTTGGCTATTATAATGACATTGGGAACGTTGTCCTTTCTGGTAACGACTCCCGAAGTATGGGTTCCCGATTTGGGAAGCGGTGAACATGGTTTTCCCTTGCTGACAGGTGCCGGTCGTTTGGTTATTAAAGATGTGGCTATTCTGGCAGGTGCATTGGTGGTACTCTCGGATTCGGCCCGGTCAATATTAAAACAACAAAAGAAAGGATAATCCCCCACTAAAAACAAGTAAGATTATGAAGTAGTATGATGCAATAATAATAGGCTTTGGCAAAGGCGGTAAAACATTGGCTGCTGAGTTGGCCAAAAGAAATGAAAAGGTGGCTGTTATTGAGCGTTCCGATGAGATGTATGGAGGTACCTATCAATATTGGATGCATTCCTACAAAAACATTGGTTCATCAGGCAAAGCTGGTTCCGGTAAAGGCGTCGTGGGAAGAAAAGAAAGCCTATTATGCTCAGGCTATCGCTGAAAAAGAAGAGGTAACCTCTTTTTTGCGTCAGAAAAATTATCATAATCTGGCAGACAATCCCCATACTTTGTCGCGTATCGGATTGAGTGAAGAGGAAGCTGTGCGGAAGGGGTTGAATATTAAAGTCAACAAACTTCCTGTAGCGGCTATTCCTCGTGCACGGACTTTGGGAAATACAGTCGGCCTGTTTAAGGTGGTGGTAGATGTAGATACCAATCAGATTGTGGGATGCACTCTGTTCGGCCCTGAATCCGGAGAGGTAATCAACAGTGTGGCCATGGCAATGAAGACCGATCAGCCTTATACATTCCTTCGCGATTTCGTCTTTACACACCCCGGTATGAGTGAAGCGTTGAATGATTTGATGAACTTTTAATTGAATATTCTCTGTTAAATAGTAAGCATTCGGTTAATCCCGTCTTGCGGTGTCTATAAACAGAAAGAAATGTCTCCTGAAAATTCCAGCTTTTCTCTGAAAAAGTCCCTATTTTTACGAGACATTTCTTAGTTTTTATGAGATTCTTAAATAAATGATTCTTTCCTTATTGTGGTTCTCATCTTTGGCAATAGATCCATATATCCACTACGTTATATTTTGATTTTCAGGTATTTCTTTATCTGATATTGTAAATGTACATATGAAATTATTCGTTTATACTAAAACCTTTTCAGCATCAGTGTGGCATAATCGGATTTCAATATCAACTCTTTACCGTTGGCTTTCACTACTTCAAACTCCGTATCCAATGCATTGATGCCGTAAGGGAGAAGCTCCTCCACCGTGACATCCTTTTTATCATCGCTTGTGTCTTTTCTCCCTTTGAAGTCTCTCATCCGCACGTTTCCGTTCTCCTCATGCTCAAACCGACCGATGACCGGTTTGAGCGTAGTGCCGTTCTGTTTGGCTGCTATCTCCACCACCCATAACTGGATGCTGTAATAAATCCGCTCGCACACATGCACCTTGCCATCGGCCGTCGTTGTAAACTCCAGCAATTCCCAGTGCCCTTCCATGTCACTGTCGATAGCCTCCTTCTGGCATCCTCCCATGATGAAGCCCAAAAGAGAACAACCACCACTCCCGATAAAAAACTTTAATCCGCGTGTATTTTTCATTTTCCGAATCCTCCTGTTTTTTCTCACTGTCAACATGGCTCCCATGCTGTTACCCAAATAATTTCCCCTATCCATGGCAAAGGCAAGAGTAGCGCTCCAGCCCGTCCACTTCCGTGGGCAGTAACTTACTTCCACCATACTGCTGAACTGCTTTCTCACTTTGTCCAGCGGCATCGGATAGGTGCCCCAATGCCGCACATACGATGCCAGCACGCGGTAGTTCCATTCACTGTCCGGTTCTCCGCAGAAGCCTATATGATGCGCTTTTACACGGGTACTCTTAAACAGCATCGTTCCGTCGTCGTTATATACAGGTCCCGGAATCAGTCCGTTGCCCATACCCATTCCCCAATGCTGCCATGCCAGATATTGACCGTTATTGAAATAATTGTCACCACCGCTTATCTGGAATTCGGGAAACGAGCCGGCTATCCCGTCATACAGAATCGGTCCCGTCTGATCCTTCGTACTGAGGCCTTCCCACAGCACCCGATTCACCCACCGGTTCCGGGGCAATGTCACTTCCAGTCCCAACTGTCCGTCTTTCCACATACCATACTCCATAAACATCTGCGAATGGTCCTCGAAGAAATGCTCCATGTAAGCCCTTATCTTCCAGTCACCGGCATAATAAGAAAGTGCTGCATTCCAACTTCCGCTATGGTTTCCCTCCACATTCTGCAACGTACTCTCCTGAGCAGGCACCAGCGCCTTGAAGAAACTCTTCAGACCGGCCGGATACTTCTTTAGCAGTTTGATACTTCCGTCCGCATTCTTCACATACCTCTTTCCCCCGAACTGTGCAATGTCCAACAATCCTATTTCCAGCTCCAGAGGCAGTTCTTTTCCCTGTTGCCGAACCGCAGCATCAGTGATTTGCTGTGATACAACACATCCTTCAGAAACGGTTCGTCCGCTCCGGCAAACTCTTCCTGCCAATTGCCATCCGTGCACAGTCCGTAAGCAATATGTCCTTTCAGTGCCAGCCAATTACCTGTAAACGGCACCGTCAGATACTCCGGCAATCCCACCCTCACCTGCGGAATAGGTCTTGCATTCGCACCTTCCACCATCATGCCGCTGCTCAGCCTCACATCCTTTTCCAGCGGGAATCCGTTTCTCTCCTTACTCCCGATGCTCATCTTTATTGCCTTCCATGCAACATCCATATAAGCCTGTTGCACAAAGAAATCCGCAGTCAGATTCTTTCCTCCTGCCAGGTCTGCACCCGCCTGCACCTCCATCCGTGTTGCCATTCCTTCTGCCATTGCACACCGGCACGCAGGTAAGCACTTTTGGGCTCTTGCGAAGACAGTCCGTAACGATTGGCGGTGAACCACAACGGAGCATACCTTCCGTCGGCAACCGAGACAGAAGTTTCCACCCGATAAGAAAACGGAGTAGATGCTTTCTGTTCCTGTGCAGACAAACAAGTGAATGCATTTATTGAAAAAGCCAATAAAAAACAGATTTCAAAGACATTTTTAAAAGCTATTTAAAATTGATTGAAAAATAATGTTGTGTAATCATTGATATATTGGGTATTATCCGATTCGTACTTGCCGGCTTCATCCAGTTGGTTACCTTTACTTTTCAGTATGTATTTAATGTCCGGTTTTATATCAGAAATTACTTTTTTGATGCACTAAACTCTTTAATGCGCTGTTCCTCACTCATACGGCATACCAACAGTTGACCTTTTCTTTCTGTTACGATATAGTTGTCCAGTCCTTCCAGCACTACCCGCTTTTCTTCCGTAGTATGTACCATGCAGTTCCGACAATTATGCAGTTCGATTTGTGTACCTACTTTGGCATTGCCGTTATGGTCTTGTGGAAGCAGTGTGTGCAATGCTCCCCAACTGCCTAAATCACTCCATCCGAATTCAGCCGGAACGACAAAGATATTTTCTGCCTGCTCCATTACGGCATAATCGATAGAAATTTTTTCACACATAGGGAAAAGACGCTTCAGCTCTTCGTGTTCTCTTTCCGTAAACAAAGCCTGTTCCAGCCTGTCCATTACTTCTGCTATTTGAGGAGCATAATCTCGGATGGCAGTAGTGATCGTTTCTACGTTCCATACAAAGATGCCTGCATTCCAGAAGAAATTTCCGGCTTTCACATACTTTTGTGCTGTTTCCTTATCGGGTTTTTCCTTAAATGCTTCCACTTCGCATATATCCGAAGCATCGGTATAGACTTTAGCTGCTATGTATCCGTATCCTGTTTCCGGTCTGCTTGGTTTTATTCCCAATGTGACAATCGCGTTTGAATCGGCCGTTTTATTCAGTGCCATAGCAATACAACGGGCAAATTCGGTAGTATTTATCACCAGTGCATCTGATGGAGTTACTACAATGTTTGCATGAGGATGTTCTTTCTTTATTTTCCAGCAGGCATACGCGATACAGGGAGCAGTGTTCCGTGCCTCCGGCTCTGCCAATATCTGGCTTTCCGGCAGTTCCGGCAACTGTTCCTTTACGATGTCCGTATACCTTTCACTGGTAACTACCCACATGTGCTGAATGGGACAAAGCGGAAGAAAACGTTCCACAGTCAGTTGAATAAGTGATTTACCACATCCTATTACGTCCACAAACTGTTTGGGATATTCCGGTGTACTCATAGGCCATAAGCGACTTCCGATTCCCCCTGCCATGATGACAATATGATTTTCCATAAAATACGATGATTAAGTTATAACTGCTTGTCGTTTTTCGATTTATATTACCTATACTCTGAACTTTGCACGTATGAAGAGGTTGAGAAAGTTTTTATATCGGATAGGGCTTGTATTGCGCTCGATTTTTTCTTATTTGTTGGCATTGCTATTAGTGCTTTTCGCATTGTTCTGCAGACTCTTCCGCAAATAATTTATTTTTTGTCGAAGGGATTTCTGTATATTCCAAGCAATTGCAAGATAAAGTAATAAAAGAATTGCATGTCGTCTATGAAATAGCGCTTGAATAAGCGTTTGGGTTCTTTCATGCAGCGATATAGCCATTCCATACCTATTTTCTGCCAAATGGCAGGAGCGCGTTTCAGCGTGCCGGCTTCAAAGTCAATGGTAGCACCCAGTCCCATGAATATATCCACACCCGGCATTCGGTTACGGTATTTCATTATCCATTTTTCCTGTTTGGGGGCACCTACACCTACCAATAACACATTAGCACCGCTTTCATTTACAATGCGTATTAGCTCTTCACATTCTTCTGTTTTTTTTTCAAAGCCATAGGAAGGTGAATGCGCACCTACTACAATGTATCTCCCTACCTTTTGGTTGATTTTTTTCATAGCCTTGACTGCGATCCCTTCGGCTGCTCCTAATAAAAATATCTTGCAGTTTGGGTCGTTCTTGTGGTATTCATAAAAAGCGGTAAAAAGCTGGAACCCGGTATGGCTTCCGGTAACGGATGTTTCAGTAGCTTGGAGAGAAGATATAGGATTTTGCTGTCACAGATTACCCATTCCGCCTGCTGGTATACATCATAAAATTCTTTATCCTTTTGCAGTTTTACCAAGTGATCTACATTAGGAGTGATAAGTACTCCTTTAGTCAGGTTATTCAGTAATTCGTTGCGAGTGATTATCTGAATATTGGTATTTAAAAATGGCGTATAGATCTGATTCATCTGATTTGGTGATTTGAAAGTAGTGAGAGGTATATATTATATATTTTTGTGCAATGGATTGATCGTTCAAGAGCATTTGGAATATTTTTCTCTCCCATCAATTCCGCTTATTTGATTATTTAGTGATTGATAGGCAAGAAAGGCAAGTTCCTCAGCATCCATTTTGTTGGCAACGGCAGAGTTTTTTCACATTCTCTAATAAGTGGGCTACATCTCCTACATTAGTTGATATTACGGGTAGGTTACATGCCATAGCTTCTTTTTACGACTTGTGGTGAACCTTCAGAGATAGAAGTCATAATCATTAAGTCGGCATTTTGGTATAAAGTTGCGACTTCTATGCGTGACATGTTTTTGACTTCTGATGTTCGACATTTTATGTGGTATTTATTTTTTAATATGGATATTGTTTCTTCAAATAGAGGATAGTTTTTTACATATCTGTTCTTGTCGCTGGGGAATATAATATGTAATTCTTTTGCAAGGTTGATAGTTCTCAGAGTGGGAGAAGGTGTGAAAATGTCTGTATTGACCGAACAAGGAATAATTTGAGTATTTTGTATATACTTTTGGACTATTTCATCCATTCTCTTATTTAAAGTAATAGCTGCATTTGTCTTTTTTTAGTATTTGCTTTGTAAACCATACTTGTATATTCTTCCCTTGTTCCACTTGTATATCTCCACCATGCAGAGTGATTAATATTGGTATCTTTTTTAGGTAGTTTCCTGCTAGTAAGAATAGACCAGAGAAACCATAGTGTACATGAATTAAATCGAAATCTTGTTCTTTTATTAATTTGCGTATTTTAAATATTGATTTAATATACTCGCTTTTGTTGTGTCTTCCATCAATAAATGCAACAGTGTAATGTATATTGAATATTCTTTGCATATAGCATCTTTTTGTTCTTTAACAAAGATTCCATATGTTGAAGCATTATCACATGGATACATGTTTGTAACTAATAAAATTTTCATATATTATTATTCCAAAAATTGTAAACTGTTTCTTTAATTTTGTCAAAATTGAAATAATTATTATTCATTTTTTTTCTGTTTGATTTTTGAAGTAAAACTCAAGGATCTCTTGATCATTTATTTTGGATTGAATTTCCTGTTTTAATTCTTCGGTAGAGTTTATTTGTGATAAATTAATAAGGGGGAAATAAATATTTGTCCATGGAAAAATGTTGTTCTTCTTGTAGTTTATAAGTAGTGAAGATTCCATATAAGTAGTTTTCGCTAAATCTGTATGTATTGCATAATGCTATTTTCCAACTGTTCCATATACTATTTTTTTTAATTTCTTGCAACATTGCATTTAAGTTCTTTTGTACAAAGCAAACAGGCGTACTCATGTAATTATATTTACTTATATCGTTGTAGCTTGTAGGGATGTGCAATAGATTTTTTTGCTGCATTACAGTATTCTTCATAGTTTGGTTCACACTGGTTGGTAGTTTTATACATTAAATATTTATTGTCTTTTATAATTGTAGAGTAGTTTAGAGGTCGCATAAAGATACTTTCGGAGTCAATGTTAAAAACGGCTTCGTATTCATTTCCTATAACCTCAAAAACTCCTAATTTACATATTTGTTGAATAATCCATTCTCTGACTGGTATTGTTATTGGGCTAATATGATAATGATGTCCCAAAACTTTAAACGGGCATCTAATAAGCCACCAAGGAAGTATTGTTGACTTTTTGTAAACAATATGATGTTCGTTATGGAGAGAGAGAAATAAATCGTAATCTTCATCATTAACAAAAATGAAATGATCTATTTCTTTAGGTAAAAACGATCCATGCTTTCGCATAGTAAAGCACATTCTTTGTAATCGTTCTTATAAGATTGAGTTATAAATGCTAATTTTTTCATATTACTAATTATTGACCTCTTTTTTTTTATTAAATGTGCAGGATTTCCTCCTATGATAGAGTATTCATCAAAATCTTTGGTAACTATTGCTCCAGCTGCTATAATGCTTCCTTTTTTAATATGTCTGCCTGGAGTTAATATACTTCTTACTCCTATCCAACAGTCATCTTCTATTATAGTAATAGGTTTTTCTTTATGCATAGAGCCTTGAAAACACATAGGTATTTGTAAATTTTTGTATTGATGATTTCCTGCTACTATATGGACTTGAGGTGCGAACATGACATATTTGCCGATTATAGTATTATTGGGGATAGTACAATTAGCTCCTATTCCACTGTAATCTCCAATTTCAATATTTGCTCCATTTCCGAAGTATGCATTACGATCGATTATTGATACTTTTCCGCATTTTCTAAATATTTGTTTTACGCAAAAAATTCGGATTAGATTACATACTTTGCCAATGACGGGGGCATATGAGCTAGGTAGCCATGTGGCAAACCCATAATAAATTATTAGAAAAATTTTAGCTTTCACTTTTTTATTTTTTGTTTTATCAGTGTGGATAATTTAAACAGTTTTATTTGTTTATGGATAATAAGGAAGTAGGTCCATTTTTGATACCATGAGCTAAAGTAGGAATAATGATATGATTGGAAAATATTACTCCATATATTGTCCGACATTATATTTCTTAAATATTGTTCTGTGTGTGGTAATTTATTATAAACTATATGTGTTAAGAGAACTCTTGAATAACCTATAAATAGTCGTTGTGCTCTTAATTTTCCTTCTGTGGTATTAATTTTTTGTTGTATGCAGCTTAGTAAGCATTTAAAGGCTTCAAATTTTTCGGGTTTGACAGTTTTTGTCAGTGATGTGGAATTTAAACAATAATAGTAATAGTTTTGAGGGACATACATTATTTTAGATGACTTTGATAGAAAGTCAATTTGAAAAGGAATGTCTTCGGAAGCGATTTCTCTTTCTGAAAGGAAGCGGATATTATACTTATCAATAATCTCTTTCTTGTAGATAGAATGCCAAACAGACATTTCATATTTTCTTTCTTGTGGTATAGAAGGAGCACATGCAATCATATCCAATAAAAAAAGATTGGATTTGTTTTGTTTGGAAAAGTTTCATTTCATTCACCTCTTTACTTGCTGTCCAAATTCCTTTATAAGATTCAATATAAAATCCGCCAAAAACAGCATCCAAATCTTTTCCTATTGTATTATTATATAACTCTTCATACATGTTGGTTTTTATGTAGTCATCAGAATCTACAAAAGCTACATATTCACCGGTTGCTATTTCTAAACCTGAATTTCGTGCATATCCTAATCCAGCATTTTTTTTGTGAATGACTTTTATCCTTGAATCCTTTTGTGCATATTCATCGCACATTTGAGGGCATCGGTCGGGAGAACCGTCGTCTACCAATATTATTTCAATGTCTTTCAGGGTTTGATGGATTAATGATTGCATACATCGGTCTAAAGTAAGGTTCTACATTATAGATTGGAACTATTACGCTAACTTTAGGTTGTTGGTTCATGATATTGTTTTTTATATTAGTTGTCCCATACAAAATGGAAATTTGGGCTTTGTAGCAGAAAGCGTCCCCAGTATAATATCATAGTTTGACTATAAAAAACAGGAATAGTATAATATGGTCTAAACAGGACATGGTTTAAAGGTTGCTTTTTACGTATTTCATGAAATCATCGAAATCTTTGAACTTCTTTTTGTGGTTCTTTTTCCAATGTTCAAACTGCTCTTTATTGAATACATTGGAATAAGGATAGGGATAATCTTGATAGTTACTACCGTCTACAAATAAAATGTAATCATCGCTAAATGATTCATTATTAATGGAATTACCCTTCTCCGTTAGGACTATACTTTTGGCATAATCTACACATTCCTTTAAGTATTGTTTTTTCTTTTTTCAAAATATTCATCTAAACTGCATACTACTTTTGCAGGATTTCCTATGGCTACAGAATTGGCGGGAATATCCTTAGTTACTATAGAACCTATACCAATAATACAGTTATCTCCAATGGTTACTCCTTTTAGCACGGTACAGTTCATTCCAAACCATACATTATTCCCTATTTTTACTTTTCCATGAGAGGGGATAAATTCGTTGTATTTGTTGACAAAGACATAACTGGCAAAATCATGAGTCATAATTGTTGTGCCTTTATGAAGAAATACGTTATCCCCAATTTCTAAGAGTGTAGGTCTGGAAACATCAATTGATATGCTTCTTGGATAAAGTGCAATGCAGTTGTTTCCGATTTTTATACCTTTTGACTTTAGAAAAAGCAATATATCTGTCTGAGGAGAGATAATGCTTTTGGTTTTGAATGAATTGAATTAGTTTCTTTATCATTGCAATTTGTTTTTACATGTTGAATTTTTTGCTTTGAATGTATAGCTTAAAGATGCTTTCTCCTACTTCTTTTGGGTTGTTAGGATAGGACTCTTGATACTCTTCTGGTATAGAAAAATTCATGGGGCGTAGCTCATTTCTTATGAAATAAGAATTTTATTGATAAGCTTAAGTTCTTCGTTGGTAAGAATATCAGGATATGAAGATAGTAGATATTACATATGCTTTTTGTAAAATATCTTTTGTGTTTTTCGGAGAATTGTTAAATCAGTTTTTTCAAATGCTTTGCTGAATGATTCTCAAGTATACCAATTGTTGTTAATATTAAAAGGCCCAATAGAGTTTATAATTTGTCTTAAGTTTTTATGTATGTTATATAGCTGGTTGGAAATCGAGTTACGTGTTATCTTAATTTGTGTAATAGCTGGTATTAAATCATTTATGAGATAGAATAAATAAGCTACTAAATAGCTAAAAGCTAAGTTTTCTATTGTAGTGTTGATAGAGTCAGCCTTACTGGAATAGCCGATTCTATAGTCTGTAAATTTAATGATAACAATTGCACTTGTTACCAAAAAGTGCAATAAATAGGCTGCATCTATGCTTTTTTAGAATAAATGCTATACCGTTCAATGTTATTCTGTTATTTATGTTTCAAACTTTTTAATCTTTGTGTATAAAGTATTTTTAAAGTGCCTTATGCACCATTTGGATAAATAAAGCTTTTCTTCTATTAAATTTCGTGTATGCTTTTTGTAAAGCATCGTTCTTTCTTTATAGAGTTTTTTGAATTGTGAGGTAGTTGAAATCCCTCCATAACACATATTGGTTGAAACTATAGTAGAGGAATATATCGGTTGATGTGTCTTACAAGCTCGTATGAACCAGTCAATATCTGCCATAATAGAGAATCTGTCATCGTAATTTCCGATTTGCTTGTAAATGCTTTTGGGGACTAATGTAGCTGGATGTATTATTCCCATATCTAAAGATTTGTAACCTTTTTGAGGTGCTTTTTCATTGGATATGTAGATGGTTGAAGTGTTTTGATTTAGGTTGATAAAGCGCATGGACGAAGCGATAATGGGTAAATTGTCTTCAGGAAACGATTCAATGAGTTGCGCCAATTCTTTCAGTGCCTGTGGCTCAATGTAGTCATCACTGTTTACTATCCATATATAGATGCCGTTCGACCGTTGGATTCCTTTGTTGAAAGCATCATAGATACCTTTGTCTGGTTCGCTTTTTATTTTCATGCGACCTTCAAATTTGGGCTCGTATTTGCGTATAATATCCAATGTCTTGTCTTTGGAATTGCCATCTACAATAATATACTCATAGTCTTTAAACTCTTGTGTGAGGACAGATTCTATAGTCCGGGCAATAGTCTTTTCGCTATTGTAGCAGACTGTAACGATTGAAAAAAGTGGGTTATGATTCATTTGATATATTTTTGTGGTTTGTTAATCCATAAATTGCTACAGCATAGAGCAATCATCAGGGCAAGTGTGGTAAAAGTATAGCTGACGGAAAGTATCATAAACAAAATGTAGAATACACAGTATTTCTGTCTGAACAATCTATCTATATAATTTACATTGCGAATGAAAGCTATATTTATCAATAATCCCAATATAATGCCGAATCGTGCGAATGTACCGATTATTCCGTTGCTGGTTATCAGATAGGGGGATATATGTGTATTGACATAAGAATTATTTATGGTACCATATCCTAAAATCGGACGGTCTTGTATGTTGAGATAGTCCATTATGATTCCTTCCCAGCGTCGCACTGTAATCGCTTTACCTTCTGATTCTATATCGCTGGCAATTTGGTTGTTGTCGTATAAAAAGTTTTCGCTTTCATTTTCTTCTTTTTATTTTGTCTGCCATGAAAGGCAGGTTCATGATATACAGAAATGTAGGTATGCCTACAATGATATATAGTATCTGAGTTGATTTCTTGGCATTCTGTACGATGAAGTAGTTTGCCATTATCAGCAGGAATGCAGAGTAACCGGTAGTGGAAAATGTACTGAACAATCCCAGGGTTAGAATATAGAAGTTGCGGTTTCCTTTTATTCTTTTTTTTATGAGCAAATTAAAATAGATAGCGAAACATACGAACGAGGCAAATAATCCAGGCTCCCATGCAAACCCACAATTACGCATGAACGGTCCTATTCCGCTCCTTCATAAATATGTATATTGGGGACATTGAAGATAAGTAGAGAGGACGAACTGGTGCTTGAAGTCGGTTTCATAAAACCGATGGATTCAAAGAACCCTGTACCGGTAACGTGCATGATTGCCCATAACACCAGGCTGATGCCTGTAAGATAAGTAATGTATTGGGTAGTTTTCTCATAAAGCTTGTTACCGAATATTTTGACCAGACTATATCCTACCGTAACATTAATGTACAAGATGAGATAGGACAGGAGTTTGAACTCTATGTCTGTCAGATAATGCAGTACAGCCCATATACCCAAGATGGCATATAGAATGAGCAGATTCTTGTTTCGTAAGGATATTTTATGCTTTATCAACAGGCGTGTGCATAGCACTAACATCAACCCCACTCCGACAGGATTCGAACGGAAGTCCATGTCGCTGGTGAATAGGGTAGCTTGTGCTGCAAACAGGATGACATAGAAGAGGTAAATCTTTTCTAACGTAATGGACTTTAACATGATAAGTAAGGGCTAATTATTCAATTCTGGTTCAATGTAGCGCAGTGCGGATTTCATTTGTTGCAGTTTTTCGATGTTTTCATCCACTCCGTTGCTTGTACCGTATACCGAGATGTTTTGGAAGTATTTTTGCTCCAGTTCTTCCAATTGCTTGATAGACATGCGTTCTTCTTTTTTATATAAGTGTTTTTCATGTTCGATGATTTGAGCAGTGGAAAAAACTCGCTTCTTTATACTTGCCGGACTGCCGGATACAACGGCATAGGGGGGTACATCTTTGGTAACAAGACTGTTTGTTCCGATAATGCTTCCTCTTCCTATGTGTACTCCTGCCATAATGGTTACTCCTGCTGCTATCCATGCGTCTTCTTCTATGATGACATCTGCTGATTTGTCGTTGATATGGGAAGCACCAAGCAGGAACTGCGGTATGCTTACCGTGTTTCTGTGATTGTTGGTAATGATGGTACAGTTGGCAGCTAAGACGGCATATTTTTTTATAACGACTTTTTCAGTTGGGGAGTTGATGATTGTCAGTCCATGGGTTATCTTGACATTCTCTTCGATGTAGACAGAAGCTGGTGAATAGATTCGTAAAGGATAAAGCAAAATGGTGTTTTTTCCGCAATAGCCTAGTTCTTGTGGAAGAGGAAAACTGTTCCATATCCACACTAATGCTTTTTTGCATTTTTTCAGCCAAGTAATTTTGTTTTTTTTCATGATTCAATTTATTTAATCCAGATCCCGGTAGCTTTTTGTGAGAGTATTTTCCGTATTTGTATGGTGAAGAATGTTGAATATATCAGGTTGATGATGCACATAGATAGAATTACTCCTAATATGCCTACAAAATGTCCTAAAAACAGTGAGAGTGGAATATGTAATACGAGTCCAATCAATACTACGTAGGTTTGTAGTTTTACACTTCCCACCCCGTTGATAAGCATGACTTGCAGTGAATCCCAACAATGGATAATGGTATATAGGGCGATAGAGCAAGTCAAGACAAAGGGGATGTCTACTTTGTCTCCAATCCAGATTTTGTATAGGATGGGAGATGCAAACACGGTGCAGGTTACTGCGATACATAAAAAGTAAAATACATATGTCATTTTGCGGTAGATGCTGTTCATCCAGACAAAGTCTTTTTGTGTATAAGCATCGGTAAATGCAGGCCATAGAGGAGACAGGAAAATGCTGTATACCATTACAATTACGTTCAATACCTTGTATGCAATGTTGTACTGGGTTACGGCATTCGGTCCGTCTATGTGCGAAATCAAAATGTTGGTTGCCTGATAAAGTACAATCATTTGTATCTGTATGATGAAGAACTTGACTCCTAGTCCTCCCAAGTCTTTGGTATACTTAATATTGATATTTTTTATGGTTGGAGACACTTGTCTGAACTTGCCTTTGAAGAAGATGACTGAAGCAACGATAACCACTAGTATGGGCATCATGGAGTAGGCGATAGCCAGATTGGGAAGGGCAGGAGGAATACACCTGGTCATGATGAAAATGATGATAAGTGCAAACAGTTGCCCTATTACATTGAAAAGAGAAGACAGTGCGACTTTTTTGGAATGCAGCGACTACAGCTATGAAAACATTGGAAATCATCTGCAAGGCCACAAATACAAAAAGTATCTGTATCGTTTTCGTTACTTCTGCTTGGTAGGCAATGTCTACATTAAGAAATGCACACCAATCTATGTGCGGACTTATCAACAGCAATAATACGGTTAGCGGAACAAATATTACTGTCATTATAAAGTAGGTGGTAGAGACAAGACTGCGTCCTCTGTCAAAATCCTTTTGTGCAATAGCTTCTGCTAGTCGGTTTTTCAATCCTAAGGTGAATCCCACATCCATATAAGTAAGCCAATAAAGAATGGAGGATATGGTAAGCCATATTCCGTATATTTCACTAGATACATACCCTAAAGTTAGAGGGACGAGAATCAAGGATGTGGCAATGCTGATTCCTTTTACGAGCAGGGAACCGGCTATGTTCTGCTTGATCGCTTTGGTTCTTGAGTTTTTACTGTTTAAGATCTTGTTTAGAAATGTTTTTATCATTGGTGATATGTTATTAGAATTTATATGGGATAGATGTAGATGGTTGATTTGTATTAATGTGTATATTTTTTATGCGACATACCTTTCAGGAAGAGTGTCTGCAAAAGGTGCCTCTCTGAAAAGGAAAATAAAATGTATCTGAATATTTTTTAGAGTCTGTTTTGCTTGCCGGACTTGACGATTTATCCGGCTTATGATAGGGAAGGCAGCAAGAGACTTCCGAAAAGGGTTTCTGAGATTGGTGATGCTAAGTTTGAAGTAAATAAGTTGCTTCAGCTTTTCTTTTATTCTCCCAATGTGAAGAAATCAGACTCTTGAAAAGTGACGAGAATGTCTGAATTACTTGCCTTGTCTTGTTGGTTTCAGGCAAATGTGGCGAAAATACCCAAGGGTTTGATGCCGTACCTGTAAGCAGTCTATTTTCTCTTTTACAGGGGAAGGAGAATAGCTTTATTGCTCTGATAAATTCTTTTTTATTTCACTGCTTCCACAAACCCCACCGGCATATCCACTCCGGCATATCCCAGCATTTCCAGTCGCACTACCACCTTGCTGCGTCCGTCCACGTTCACCAGCTCTCCTTCCATTCCCGCCAGAGGGCCTTTGATTACCCTCACCATTTCACCGGGAGCCAGTGGTGTGCTGCACATTTCTACCGCCTCTTCGCTATAGTCCAGCATAAACTTGAAACGCTCCATCTGCAGGTCGGGAATCACGGCAGGTGTATGTTCGCCCTTCAGCACCATGTAGCGGCTCACCGACGAGAGTGTCAGTACTTCCGCACGTTCCTGCGGTGTGGCGTGCACAAAAATCATCATCGGAATCACCACGCGTGTCACCTTCTGACGACGGTGCGCCCATTGGCGAATCTCCTCCTGCACGGGCAGGAAGTTCTCGATTCCCATTTTCGTGAGACGCTCGGCAGTCTTTTTCTCGTGACGGGAAAGCACGTAGGCTACATACCATTTTTTCATTCTATATCAGTCAAGGGGGGAGTGGAAAGGAGGGAATAAGGTGCGCTACGCGGTCGTCAGTGTAATCTCACTGCCGATCCCTCCTTGTTATTCTCTGCAAAATTAGACATTAATTTACGAATTACAATATTTTGTTCATAAAAACTCAAATATTTAACATTGTAATTGCGGATTTTTATATTTTTGCTCCTTTTTAATTTTAAATATTTTAAGAATATGAATAAAAAAGAAGATTTGGAAACAAATCAGGACAGATGGAACAAGGTGAGAAGTGTGGAAAAGAGTTGGAGGAGCTGGAGCGAGACATTGAGAATATATCGTTCCGACAGCTGGCGGAACTGAAGCGGATGTGTAGGAGGGGCTATAAAATATTCTCCAATCAACAAGAAAAGAAGAAGAAAGGGGAAGATTGACCGGCAAAAGAAAAAGAGGCAGGAAGAAGATCGATTGACCTAAAAGAAGGAAGGGGAGGAGTGATAACGGAGGATGTATGTAAGCGTCTCCGTGAGTCTGTATGGCTGTCCTTCTGGGGCTTCTTATACCGTTGGGGTATAAAAACGAAGTGTCATGGATTTAAAAAGAATACAGATTGGGAACAATTTGGAAAGGTTCCCTTGGAATATTGTCCTTACTGTTAAAAAGAATAAATAAAAAGAAGAATGCCAATTGTACACTTTAGTTCTGCCGGCTGTTTGTTAGGATACTGATAAACAGTAGGTAAACGGTGGGTGATTTGGCGTAAAGTGTAATATTTCGTCAGTTTTAGATGTCGTACTTTCGCACATTGCAATTTTGAATTGCAGGCGAAGGGCAACGTTTTTTTCCCTATCTTAAATTAAAACCCCATTTTAACATGGATTTTAATGATTTGTGCTCTTTCTATTTTAACGTGCGCGAACAGCGTTGCATTGAAATGTCACTGGAAGAGTTTGTAAATTACATCTGCAACGGACGATGGAAATCGACGGTCGAGATGTATCACCGCCTAATGGCTGAGGGCGATAAGAGTAAAGCCAAAGAGTTGAAGAACAAACTGCCCGGCCTGGTGGTGGCGGGGTATTGCGAGGGAAGCCATGCATTGAAGAACCGCCGCACGTGGAGTGGGAATGCCATGTTTGATGTCGACCATACGCAGGGACGTACACAGGAGTTCCTGCAGAAGCTGAAGGCGGTGCCGTGGGTCGGGGCAGGTTGGCGAAGTGTATCGTACGATGGTCTGAAAGTGGTGGTGCGTATCGAGGCTGCAACAGTCGAAGAGTATGTGCAGGCTTATGCGGTGGTGGCGTGGCATATCGGCCGCGTGATTGATTTTCCGTGTGACATGAGTTGCAAGAATCCCACTCGTCCGTGTTATGCGTCGTATGACGAGGAAGCCTTCTGCAAGCCCGCTTTCGAGCTTTTCCCTTGGCGGGAATTCCTCAAGGAGCATCCCGATAAAGCGGCACAGATCATGGAGGAACTGAACGTGAGACCTGCCGCACCGGACAGCACGACAGGAACCGCTTCGGAATCTGCTTCGGAGCCTGTCTCGGAACCCCCGTCGGGCATCCTGCGCACCTTTTTTAATGACTTTCTGGCCCACAACGCTTTCATTCCTGGAGCAAAGAATGATTTCTTGCTCAAATTGGGACGTATAGCCCGATATAAAGGACTGTCCGATAGTGAGTTGAGACAACTGGAAGCGTTGGCTGTGGAGCGTCTGAGCGATGCCGGGTGTCCGCCCGAAGATATCATCCCGAAAATGGATGCCGGATATCGTTATGTGGATAAAACTAAATTGTCTGATTATCAGCGTAATAATGCTAATGGTTGGGACCACAAGGACCAGGGACCATCTTTATGCTTTCCCGGTCCCGTGGGAGAGGCTGAAAAGGCTGAGAATGAGAAGCTTGAAGCGGACAAGCTCCACAAGAACGCTCCCCGCTTTCCGAAGTCGGTGTACGATGCTCTTCCCGACCTTCTTGTCCGTGGCTTGGAAGCAGCTCGAAGCAGCCGTGAAAAAGACCGTCTGCTGCTGGGGATGCTTGCCAATCTGAGTGCTTGCCTTCCCGGTGTGTGGATGAATTATGCCGACATGTGCTACACTCCTCATTTTTATGCGATGAGCCTTGCCGGTGCGGGGGCGCGGCAAGGGGATTGTGACGCTCGGCTCTATTCTGCCCGATGCCGTTCAGCGCTATCTGGAAGGCAAGAACAAGACGGTGCAGTCGGAGTATGACAAGAAGCAGTTGGCATGGGCGCTGGAAGAGCGTTTGGCCATTCAGGAGAAGCGTGTGCCCGACATCGACAAGCGTCCCGAGCCTCCGGTGAAGCGCATGCTCAAGATTTCGCCCAATATCTCGAAGAGTCAGTTGATTATTGCGCTTGAGGAGGCCGGTGCGCAAGGGGTGGTGATTAATGCTTCGGAGCTGGATATGCTTACCAATGCCATGAAGCAGGACTGCGGAAAGCATGATGATGTGCTTCGTGCCGCTTTTCACCACGAGGAGGCATCGTCTTATTATAAGACGGACAAGCGCATGGTGGTGGCGCATGTTCCTCATCTGGCATTGTGTCTTACGGGCACTCCTTCTCAGCTTCACCGTTTCATTTCGTCGTTGGAGAACGGTATGTACAGTCGTATGGCTTTTTATATCGGTGAGGGACGGTGGAAATGGATTTCGGCAGCTCCCGTGGAGGGCAGCACCGACCATGTGAAGCTGTTCAGGAAATTGAGTGAAGAGGTACTTCGTATGTTTGTCTTTTTGTCCGGTTCGCCCACCGAGGTGTGTTTCACTCCCGGGCAGTGGGAGGAGCATACGCAGCGTTTCAGCAACGTTCTTCAGGAAGTGGTGAGTGAAGATGATGATTCGCATGGGGCGATTGTGTTTCGTCACGGGTTGATAGCGGCCCGCATAGCCATGGTGCTGACGGCGTTGCGCAAGTGTGAGCCGATGTGGAATGTGCAGCAGTGCCGGTGTACGGATGAGGATTTTCATACGGCAATGGATATGGTGAAAGTGTTGTTGGAGCACAGCTTGCTGTTGTCTACCACCGTGTCTGCCGTGGAGTCGGGCAAGGAACCCAAGCCGATGAAGAAGTTTTATCGCATACGTTCGGTACTGGCAAAGCTTCCCGAAAGCTTCACTTATACGCAGTTGAAGGAGGGGGCCGTGGAACATGGAATACCTTCCAGTTCGCTTAAAAGATACCTTGTCCGTTTGCTTGAGATGCAAATTATTGAAAAAGAGGATGGTATGTATCATAAACTCTGTAAATCCTGGTCCGGAAACTCATAAAGGTGGGCCCTGGTCCCAGTGGTCCCAAAGTTAGATGTCATTATGTTGATAATCAGTCTGTTGATTGTGAATCGTATTGGAAATAACCGCAACCACCGGGAGGGCACCTGTGAAACCCTCCGCTGCACCGTTTTTTTGTTGGTTTGAGTGGGTGGTTTCTATGGTGTATGTGTGGGGTTCAGGGCAGACCCGTGTGTCCGCCCGATAGCATTCACCCTGAAAAAAGACCTTGATGTTCTCGAAAAACATCAAGGTCTTTTTCCCAAACATAATAGTCTTTTCCTGAAAGACGGAAGAGTTTTCCGGAAACACTTTAGTGCGTTTTTGTGCTGTTTTTCTTTCGCGGCTTTCTTTTCCGCTAAGGCTCTCCCAGGTATTTCACAATGATTTCCACCTCCTGTTTCAGGTAGCAATGGCGGTATTTGTTGTAGCCTGTGGCATTGAGTTCTTCCGTCAGGCGGGGGATACGCCGTATCCATCGATAAAGGTTCTGCAGGGCGGCTCCGGGTTCGCGTCCGGGGCAATAGAGCGATGCCAGTTCCGCCTTGTCGTAAGTGCGGATGGCGAATGTTTCTTCTTCTTTCTTCATTATTCTTACTATGATTATTTATTGTTCTTTAATGTAAATATAACAATAAAATCTCTGATTATCAAATGATTAATGAAGTTTGTTTCGACATGCTCCGTTCTTTTTTTGAGGGGGAGGAGTCCCTTGTGGAGTAGATGGAATCTTCTCCGGCGGAACTCCGAATGGTCTCTGTTTTTTAAGTCTTTCTCATGGAAGATGAAGAAAGTAGGTTACAGAGATTCGATTTCTGTAAGGGAAAGGCCGGTGACTTGCATGATTTGCTCAGAGGTCATTCCCAAGGATTTCAGGTTGCGAGCCGTTTCAAATTTTTCTTCTCGACGTCCTTTCTCAATTCCTTTCTCGATTCCTTTCTCGATTCCTTTCTCAATTCCTTTCTCAATTCCTTTCTCGATTCCTTTTTCAATTCCTTTCTCAATCCCTTTCTCGATTCCTTTCTCGATTCCTTTTTCGATTCCTTTCTCGATCCCTTTCTCAAACCCTTTCTCGATTCCTTTCTCAAACCCTTCTTCAAACCCTTCCTCAACACCCTTCTTGGCGGCATAGTCGATGGTAGCCAAATAGTCACGATAAGCATTTACACTGTTTTCATAGCGCACGCGGTCTTCTTCGGAGAGAGAATGAACATCGACAATCTCTTCCAACTTCTCAAATACGGCTTTCTGAGCTTTAAAAGGCATACAATTCAATGTTTCCATGTTATTTAATACAAATATCCAACGTTCAAAATCTGTTTCGCACTCTGCTTCTGTCTTATTAAACAGGGGTAATGCAATAAAGATTTGTCTCAGTTTGTCCGAAAACAACTTTCCGGTATCACGGTCTGTCAATATAACATCGGTGCGCAACTTCTGGTTCTCATCCAAGAGAAAATTAATGAAAAATACTCCATACACCGCTTTTATATCGAACTTCCAACTCTCTCCCTTCACACCCTGACGGACAATGGCATGAGAAAGGTAATACAGAGCACGTTCCTTGAAATAAACCTGGGAGCGGTTTTGCATCTCCACAATTATTTTCTCACCAGTGTCCGTAGTGCAGTAAATGTCGTAAATAGCAATACGGTCTCCCGGATACTCAGGCAACTGCTCATTGTTCAGAAAGGTAAGGTCGGTTATCACCCGTTCGCCCTCCAACAAATCATTTAAGAACTCGATTAGCAACTCCTTGGATACTTCCTGGCCGAATATTTTCTTGAAGCCGTAATCGGTGAACGGATTGATAAACTTTCCCATTATGTTTTTCTGTGTTTCTATAACGGACAAAGATAATGATTTATATGGAAAAGGCATTCGGTGCAGTCTGTTTTTTTAAGAGTGAGGTCGATGTTTCTCAAATACTCTCGCTGAAAGCAAGTTTTCAAGACCATTCGTTACCTTTCTCCACCAATTCCGACGAAGCCCGACAATGGCTTCTCTCACCGTCGTATCTTTGTCATGTAATCACAGAGTAACCGGTGCTTGAGATTTCGAAGTTATAAGTATAAATCATTAAAAATTAGAAGATTATGTCAAAGTCAGTATCTTATTCGGTCGTACCCCGTAAAAACGCAGGAACCCGAAGCGGGAGTACGTTTCTATGCCCAGGCTCAGGCCAGCGGCGATGTCACAGTCCGCGAGATGTCGGAACGAATTCAGAGAACCTGTACCGTGACGCGTGCTGATGTGGCGGCAGTGCTCACGGCGTTGGAAGATGTGATTGTGGAGGCGCTGAGTGCAGGCGAGATTGTGCGTCTGGCGGATTTGGGCACGTTTCAGATTGGTGTGAGCGGCAAGGGGGCCGATTCGGAAGACAAGTATGATGTTTCCATGATTAACAAGGCGCGTATCAATTTCCGTCCCGGACTGGCGTTGAGCGGCATGCTGACGGCGCTGTCGTTCAGCAAGGTGAACAAGTTGCCTAAGAAGGAGGAGAAGAAGCCTGAAGAGGAAGTCTCCGGTGTAAACGAGGGCTAACCTCTGAGGGTGTGTCAAAACTGAACCGGTCTGTCAAATCGTCAACTGTAGGGGGGGTTGCCTGCCCTTACCAACGGTCACGACCTTGGGAGTAATACACAAACAAGCTGTTTGGAGTGGGCGAACCTCGTCTCTACCGATGAAATGACAGCATTATAAACGTTTTGGCACATTCCTAAAAAAAAAAAGTTTCGGAATAGAGTTTTAATTGTTTTAAAAAGGAGGAAATATGAAAAACTTGATTATTAAGATTCTGGAGTGCATCATGCTGCTCCTCAGAGCCAAGAGAAGAAAGAATGAGAGAGATTAACCTGATTGTAGTCCACTGTTCCGCCACACGTGCGGACAGGGACTTTACTGAAAACGACTTGGAGGTGTGTCATCGGCATCGCGGATTCAATGGGGCGGGTTATCATTTCTATATCCGCAAGAATGGGGATATTAAGAATACGCGCCCCCTAGAGAAGCCGGGAGCACATGCGCTGGGCTACAATGCGCACAGCATCGGTATTTGTTATGAAGGCGGACTGGATGTCCGTTATCGTCCCGCAGATACGCGTACCGAATGGCAGAAACACTCTTTGAGGGTGCTTATCCGAACGTTGTTGATGGATTACCCCGGCTGCCGGGTGTGCGGACACCGGGATTTGAGTCCCGACCGCAACGGAGACGGACGCATCAGCCCCGAAGAGTGGGTGAAGGAATGTCCCTGTTTTGAGGTGACAAGTAAATTGTATGAGTAAAATATTTATATGATTTATCCGTAGATAAATGAAAATCCCTTCCCTTTGTGTTAAATAATTAACATTTTGGGGAAGGGATTTCTAGTTGTCTATTATGTAACTAAAAAATGAAGTATTATTTATTTACTTTTTTCATCGTATCCGTAACCGTAGCCATAGGTTCTACCATAGCCGTATTTGCCATATGTGCCGTATCCGTACTTTCCGGTTTTGATGTTTACATCATTGATGATGGTGCACAGGTTGGGCAACTTCTTATGGTCTCTCAGTTCGTTGATGAACAGATAGCCTGCTTTGGGTGTATAACCGGCACGGCATACGTAAATACTCATGTCTGCCACGCGCGAAATCAGTTGGGTGTCGGTCACCATACCGATGGGAGCGGTATCGAGTATCACATAGTCGAATTCCTTTTTCAACCGGTCGACAGCCTGTACCAGCGAGTCGCGTGCCACCAGTTCGGTCGGGTTGGGAGGGATGGCACCGCCGGGCAGGATGTACAGGTTGGGGGTGACATTGGACTGTTGCAGCAACGACATCAGGTCGGTGTGTTCCGGGTCGGCAAGGTAACGGGTGATACCGTCTTCCTTATGCGACATCTGGAAGGCTTTGTTCAGTCCCGGCTTGCGGATATCCAGCCCCACGATGACCACTTTCTTGCCCAGCAGGGCAAAGCTGATGGCAAGGTTGGCAGCCACAAATGATTTTCCTTCGCCACTGGTGGTAGAAGTGATTAACACCACCTTCTGATTGCTGCCCAACATATACTGCACGTTGGTACGGACATTGCGGAAGGTTTCGGCCATCATATCGTTCTGATTTTCGCGTACCACCACCGAACCTTCTTTCGGCATATTGTCTGATGCGGGAATATCGCCGATGATGGGTACGGTAGTCAGTTTCTCTACGTCCGAACGGTCTTCTATCTTGTATCTCAGCAGTTCGATGATATAAATGATGCCCACCGGGATGGCGATTCCCAAGACGAAGGCAATCAGGTAGATGAGTTTGCCTTTGGGAGAGACGGGGAACAGCCCTGCCTGTGCTTCGTCCACGATACGGGCGTTGTTGGCGGTAGAAGCCAGCGTAATGGCGTTCTCTTCGCGTTTCTGCAACAGCATGAGGTACAGTCCCGCCTTGATTTCCTGTTGGCGCGAGATGCTCACCAACTGGCGTTCCTGACCCGGTGCGCTGGTGATTCGTCCGGCGTATTTTCCTGCCTGGCGTTCAAGGTCGGCTTTGGTAATCATCAATCCTTTCTGCACACTCAGGATGGTGGTCTGCACGTTGCTGCGCATGGCACGGATGCTGGCGTCCAGGTTCACCACCACGGGGTTGCTTTCCGATGAGGTGCGGAGGAGACGTTTGCGCTCCAGCAGCATTTCGTTGTAGCGGTTGATGAGTTCGGTCAGGCCGGTGTCTGTCAGACCCACGTTGACCGGCAATACCTCGTAGGCATGGTCGGGGTTATTGGCATACTCTGACAGGAATTGCACCAGACGGAGCTGGGTGCTGTTTTCGGCACGTTTCTTTTCGTATTCGGAGTTTTCGCTGAGTGCCAGTTGAGCGTCACTCTTCAGGTCGGTCAGTCCGGCATCTCGCTTGAAGGTTTCCAGCTCTTTTCGGTGGTTCCCAGCTCTCCGTTGATGATTTTGATACGCTCGTCGATGAATTCGGCAGTCTTGCTTGCCACTTCGTTCTTATCGTCGTTGGCATCACGGTTATAGATTTCTATCAGCTTGTTGATGAAGTCTACGCCGCGTTGGGGACTGGTATTCTGTAAAGTGATTTGGGCAATGGTTGTGGTCTTGGAGGTCGGTTCCACGGAAAGCGCATTGGCATATCCGTTTGCCATGATGCGCGGAGCTGCCACGGTGACGGTGATTTCCTGTTCCTTTTCAACGATTGCCGAGTCGCCGGGAGTAAAGCTGAACGTACCGTAAGGGGTAGTGAGCAGGGCAGGAAGTTTGTTGAAATCCTGTTTGAATTCCTGTTCGTCTATTTCTGTGCTGACACTCAGCTTTCCTCCGGGTTTCAGTACCACTTCAAGCACTGCTGCGCCATTGGGCAGTTTTTCTGCCTCTTCGGGGGTGAGCCACACTTTTACCGGTGTGTCTTTGTAAAGCTCTACAGGGCGGAGGTTCTCACGGGTTCTGTAGTTGATATACAGGTCCAGTTCCTCCACTACTTTTTTCAGCAGGGTGCGTGAGTGCAGCACTTCCACTTCATTGTCGAAGTTGTTGGTAGACGAGTAAAAACCGAGATCTTCCAAATCGGCCAGTCCGGTGCTGACACTGTTGTTTTTCTTGTTGTCTTTGATAATGACAGAGCCGGTAATGCTGTACACCGGTGTGGTGTAGTGCAGATAAATCCATCCTCCTATCAGGCATACCACAATACTGGCAACAAACCATTTCCAGTGGATGAGGTATTTGAAGAAGAGGGCTTTGTAGTCTACCTGTTCTTCTTGTTCGGTATAAAGTTCGTCGTATAAATTTTCTTTCATAATGAAATCGGGTTGTTTTATCGGGAAATAGTAACAATAAGGCTGGCAAGCGACACGAGTGTACCCACTACGGAGAACCAGATGGTGGTACTGTTACTGATGCCGGCGTTTTTGGCCTTGGTCTTATTGGGAGTGACGTAAATCACATCGTTCTGCTGCAAGTAATAATAAGGAGACAGTATAATGCTTGCGTCGTTCAGGTTCAGGGGATGATTTCACGGTGTCCCTGTGCATCTTCACGGATGAGTTTCACGTTATCGCGTTGTCCGTAAATGGTCATATCGCCTGCCATGGCGAGTGCCTCAAACAGGTTTACTTTCTCGTTGCTGATAACGAAGCTGCCGGGGTTGGTCACTTCTCCCATGACGGAAATTTTATAGTTGGCCATGCGTACATTGACGATGGGCACCTCCGTGATGTAGGTTTTCAGTTTCTCTCTGATGAGGTTCTCGGCTTCGCTTTTGGTCAGTCCGCCGATGTGCAGGATGCCCAGTACGGGGAAGTCGATATTGCCTTTGTTGTCTACCAGATATTGCTGCAATACGGGCTGGTTTGTCAGGTTCTTGTTTTGATTACTGAGGGTAGTGGCTACGATGAGGTTGAATGGTGCTGCTGTTTCCGGATCCGTAGTATTGACTGTGATGGTCAGCAAGTCCTTGGGCATGATGCGGGCATCATAGAGGGGGGATTCTGGCCGGAAGTGTCCAGATACTCGGATGCTTGCAAGTATGGAACTTGTTTGTAGGCGGAACAGCTTGCCAATACGAGGGCAAGAAGAACCAGCAAGGCATAATTCGTTTTTTTCATTTGTCTATTCGTTTTTTATATTTTGTCTTTTGGTTAATAAGCTTGTTTGTCTTTGTGAAGCGCATTTGCCACGGTTTTATAGATGATGTAGAGGTCGAGCATGAATGTCCAGTGTTCCATGTACCAGATGTCTGCTTTTACACGTCCTTCCATTTGACTCAGTTCGCGGGTCTCCCCACGGAAACCGGTTACTTGTGCCCAGCCTGTGATGCCCGGTTTGATAAAGTGGCGCACCATATATTTATTGATAAGCTGCGAGTATTCTGCCGTATGTTTCAGCATGTGGGGGCGGGGACCGACAATGGACATATCGCCCAGCAGCACGTTGATGAACTGGGGAAGCTCGTCAATGTTGGTCTTGCGCATAAAGTTGCCGAACTTTGTCTTGCGGGGGTCGTTTAGCGTAGCCTGTATCTTGTCCGCATCTTTGTTCACTTTCATCGAACGGAATTTGTAACACCAAAATTCTTTGCCGTTCAGTCCGTTTCTTTTTTGTTTGAAGAAGATGGGACCCGGCGAGGTAATCTTAATCACTGCGCTGACTACCAGGAAAATGACAGGGAACAGGGTGCAGAGGAATAAGAGTGAGAAAAAGAAGTCGAAGGTGCGCTTTACCAGCCTGTTTTCAAAACTGCTGAGAGGCTCTTCGTGCAACCGCAGGATAGGCACACTGCCTATCAGACCGAAGCTCATGCGGTGGTGAAGGTAGTTGCGCACATTGGGTACACTGTAGAAATGTACCAGATTGTTTTCGCAATAATTGATGACCGGCAGAATGCAATTGCCCATCGAGGATGGAAGACTGCAATAAAGCTGCTCCACATGATGCTGTTTCAAGTAGTCGATGGTTTCTTCGGGCTTGCCCAGATAAGGACAGGAGGCCGGGAAATTTTCGTTGGGTACGGAATCGAAATAACCGATTACACGATATCCGCTGGTGGGGTCGTTGGTCATCTCATGATAAAGTTCCGTCATATTTTCTGTACTTCCCATATAGACTGCCGTGCGTGAGTTGCCTCCGTGTTTTCTGTATATTTTGACGCAGGAACGGAAAGTCAGCCGGTAGCAAATGAGACAAAGGGTGAACAACAGATAAAAAAAGGATAAAAAAGGAATGGGAGTATTGACCGAAATCTGCCAGCGTGAAAGTAGTCATGGACAGCAATATGAAATAAAACATATTGAGCAGGCTGTGTTGCACAACCTGGTCGGCACGTACGCCGCGACGGTGCAGGATGATGCCTCTCGAAATGGTGCAGGCAAAATAGCACAAACTGAAAAGAACCAAAATCTGAGGCAATGTTCCGTCAAATACTTTTTGTTCTGAATGTGTCGTCCATATAAAGTACAATGAGACGAAAAGGATATTCAGAATAGCTAAATCCCCAATAATGACTGCCGATTTTAAGGCTTTGTTAAATCTTTGAATCTGTATCATAATTTCACTCTTTTAAAATCCTTTTCCGTAATGTTTCTTGAAGGTCGTTCGGGTGGCTTTTACATGATGTTAGATAATAGTTTTTGTCGAAAGATGCCTCGGAGATTCTGACTTTACCGTTGGTATAACTTTCTTTACGGGGGCAAAATTACATATTAATAATACAATAATCAAATTTTTGATTTAGTTTTTTATATAAATGTTAATGTTTGGATAATATTAAAAAATATTCTTTAGTACTTGAAAAATATAGAAAAAGTCTTGTATTATAAAAGAGAACGGTGTTTTTATTTCATCGAAATTCAATTTATTCATGAATAAACGCTTGGAAGGCATTTGCTTTTTTACTTATCTTTGCAATTAGAAACTAACCATATAAAAACATGTTAATAGACCTATTAAAATCCTCTTATTTTTCGCTCTTCCTCATTGTGGCGTTGGGCTTTATGTTGGGAAGAATCAAGATTAAAGGGCTGTCGCTGGATGTGTCGGCCGTTATTTTCATCGCGTTGTTGTTCGGACATTTCGGTGTGATTATTCCCAAGGAGTTAGGAAACTTCGGTCTGGTGTTGTTTATCTTTACGATTGGTATACAGGCAGGCCCGGGATTTTTCGATTCTTTCAGGAGTAAGGGAAAGACACTGATTATCCTGACCGTACTCATTATTCTGTCGGCCGGACTGACGGCAGTGGGACTGAAATATGCGTTTGACATAGATACGCCCAGTGTGGTGGGCCTGATAGCGGGGGCATTGACCAGTACTCCGGGACTTGCGGTGGCTATCGACAGTACAAATTCGCCTTTGGCTTCCATTGCCTATGGTATCGCTTACACGTTTGGTGTCTACGGTGTGATTTTGTTTGTGATGCTGTTGCCGATGATTATGCATGTGGATTTGGACAAGGAGGCGCGCAGGCTGGAAGCGGAGCGTCGCGGCAGTTTCCCCGAGCTGGGTACTTGCATCTTCCGTGTGACAAATCGTGCCGTATTCGGACGTACGCTGGCACAGATCAATGCGCGTGCCATGACAGGGGCAGTGTTGTCACGTGTGAAGCATGAAGAAAAATTCTGATGCCGACAGCCGGAACGCTGTTGCAGGAAGGAGATTATGTGCAGGCGGTGGGCAGCGAAGAGTCGTTGCAGCAGTTTGCGGTGCTGGTGGGCGAACGCCGGGAAGGGGAGTTGCCACTGGACCATACACAAGAGATAGAGTCATTGTTACTGACTAAGAAAGATATGATAAACAAGCAGTTGGGCGATTTGAACCTGCAACGAAATTTCAGTTGTACGGTAACTCGTATTCGCCGAAGCGGTATCGATCTTTCTCCGTCGCCCGAACTGGAACTGAAGTTTGGTGACAAACTGATGGTGGTGGGTGAGAAGGAAGGACTGAGAGGCGTGGCACGCTTGCTGGGTAACAATGCCAAGCAGCTGTCCGATACGGACTTTTTTCCTATTGCCATGGGTATCGTGCTGGGCGTGTTGTTTGGCAAACTGAATCTTTCTTTCCCCGGCGGGCTTTCTTTCTCTCCGGGATTGACGGGAGGCGTGTTGATGGTGGCATTGGTGCTGAGTGCCGTAGGTAAGACAGGACCTGTCTTGTGGTCGATGTCCGGACCTGCCAACCAGTTATTGCGCCAATTGGGTTTACTGCTGTTCCTGGCAGAAGTGGGAACATCGGCAGGAAAGAACCTCGTGGCTACGTTTGAAGAAAGCGGTATGCTGCTGTTCGGAGTGGGAGCAGCCATTACCCTTGTACCTATGTTGGTAGCCGTTTTGGTGGGACGACTGGTGTTTAACATCAGCCTGCTGGACTTGTTGGGTACCATTACTGGCGGTATGACGAGTACACCGGGACTTGCCGCCGCCGATTCGATGGTGGACAGCAATATTCCGAGTGTGGCATACGCTACGGTATATCCGATTGCCATGGTGGTGCTGATACTCTTTATCCAGATTATCGCTTCTGCGGTATACTAGGAGATAAATAAAAATAAGATATGAAGGTTTTTTTTACGTTATTGTTTGTCTGGCTCCTCGGAAGTACGGCCTTGTGGGGACAGCCTGCCGATGTGGTATGGAACAGTCAGAGCCGGAATTCATCCGGCTCCATGCCTTGCGGCGGCGGAGATATCGGTATGAATGTGTGGGTAGAGGATGATGATGTCTTCTTCTATTTGTGTCGCAGCGGTTCGTTTGATGAGAACAACACGCTGCTGAAGCAGGGACGTTTCCGTATCCGGCTTACCCCCAATCCGTTTGCCGGCAGGAGTGATTTCCGCCAGACGCTTCATCTGAAAGACGGATATGTGTCCGTCACTACTCCGGTGGGGCAGATGCATATTTGGGCGGATGTGTTCCATCCTGTGGTGCATGTGGAGGTGGAAACCAAGGAAGTGACCTCCATGCGTGTCAGTTATGAAAGTTGGAGAACGGCAGACCGGGTGATGAGTCGCGAGGAAGGACTACAATGTTCTTATGCGGGAGAGTGGCCCGGAACGGTGGTCACCACACACGATTCCATCCTGGTAGGAGAAGAGAACCTGACTTTTTTTCATCGAAATGCCTCGCATACCATTGTCGATGCTGTCATAAAGCAGCAAGGCCTGGAAAGCGAGGCTTCTCATTTATATAACCCGTTGAGAAATCTGATATTCGGAGGCCGCATTGCGGGTGATTTGATATTCAGCGGCACACGCCGGGGGCATTACTGCGGAACGGAGTATGAGGCATGGACATATAAAAGCAGGAAACCCGCCAACAGACAGTCTTTCAGAATCACCTTGCATGCGGTACAGACTCCTGTTGTGTCCGATTGGGAAGCCGGACTGGAGAAAACGGAAAAGGAACTGCATGCGGCAAAGGACAAAGAGGCGAGCCGCCGATGGTGGAATGAGTTCTGGCAGCGCAGTTTCGTGCGGGCGGAAGGAGAAGCGGCTCGTGCGGCACGCAACTATGATTTGTATCGCTATATGGCAGCTTGTAATGCATTCGGACAATGGCCGACGAAGCCCGACGGAGGGCTGTTTACGTTCGATCCTTCGACAACGGGAGGTGAATCGCAACTCACGCCCGACTACCGAAGGGGAGGGGCGGGTACGCTGACGGCACACAGGATGGCACTGGTATATTGGCCGATGCTGAAAAACGGAGATACCGACCTGATGAAGCCCCTGTTTGAGTGTTATCGCCGTCTGCTGCCCACGGCGCAACTCCGTTCGCAGGTGTATTGGGGATATTCGGGGCTTGTTTCAGTGAAGAGACGGAAAACTTCGGCTTGGTGAATCCGGCGGCGTACGGACTGAACCGTCCCGAAGGCTTTGATAAAGGGAGGGAATATCATCCTTCTTCGGAGTATGAATGGGACGGTGTGCTGGAGACGTGCCGCATGGTGCTGGACGCTGTAAGCTATGACAGTATGGACATCAGCCGCTACATTCCCCTGATAGAGAGTTCGCTGAATTTCTTTGATGTTTATTATCGCGGCACGGCTGCCCGCCGGGGATACAGCGATTTGGACGGAAAAGGCAAGCTGGTTCTGTATCCGGCTTCGGCAGGGGCAACCTATAAGATGGCATATAATCCGTCGTCGACTATTGCCGCACTCCGTTCGGTGCTGGAGGCCTACGGACGTAAACCCGATATGCTGGCGCGTATTCCTTCCATTCCTTTGCGGACGGAGGAAGGAAAAGAGAGGATTCTTCCGGCTGAGGTGTGGGAACGGACAGGTGAGGCAGGTACGCCCCAGTTGCTCCCTGTCTTTCCGTGGAGAATATACGGAGTGGGCAGGGAAGGACTGGAAACAGCCCGTAACACGTATCTGTTTGACAGGGATGTGCAGAAGTGTCGTGCGCAGACCGGGGAGAAGCTGGACAATGTGTGGGCTGCCTGCCTGGGACTGACGGAGCAGGCGTCCGAGCTGACTTTGAAAAGACTCTCCGACGGTCCTTATCGTTTCCCGGCTTTCCGACAGACTAATGACGCGTGGACGCCTGATTTGAATGAAGGGAATGCCGGTATGATGGGGATGCAGGAGATGCTGTTGCAGGAGGTGAATGGAAAGATTTTGCTTTTTCCGGCATGGCCTCGCGGATGGGATGTGCACTTCAAACTGCATGCTCCGGGGCAGACCACCGTGGAAGCAGAATGGAGAGGTGAAAAACTGGTGAAGCTGACGGTGACTCCCAAAGAGCGGGAAAAAGATGTGGTAAACTGTTTGTAAAGCAGCATAAAATGAAAGAAGGATGGCTTATTGCCATCCTCCTCCCAAAAGCTTTATATAGTCTCACCATGGTGATTTGTTTGTCTCTGACGGCATTGCTCAAGCCAATCTGTGCGTCAAAATAACTACGCTGCGCATCGAGCACATCCAGATAGCCGATTACTCCGTTGATATATTGTAATTGCGCCAGTTCCATGTTTGTTTTGGAAGAGCGTTCCAACTGCAACCGTGATTCATAGATTTCCTTTATCTTGTTGAAGTCCACAATCGCATTACGGGCATCCTTGAAAGCAGTCAGTACGGATTTCTCATAATTGTAACATTCTTGTTCATAAGCGGCCTTTTTAGCCTTTACGATGGCGCGGTTCTTACCCATGGCAAAAGATGGGACCGAGCAGATTGGCACTCAGATAGTGGATGGGTGATTTCAGCAAGTCGGACATCTCTCCGCTTTCCAGCCCGTATTGAGCAGTAAGCGACAATTTCGGAAACATATTGGTATAGGCGATACCTACAGCGGCATTGGCGGCTATCAGCCTTTGCTCTGCCTGACGCACATCGGGACGGCGTTTCAGCAAAGTGGACGGTAATCCGATGGGAAGACTTTCAGGCAACTTCACTTCATCGGGCATGATGGAACGTTCTATCTGTTTGGGATATTCGCCTGCCAGAAAAGCAATGTCGTTTTTCCTTGATGGAGATTTTGCGTTCCAGGTCGGGGACCAATGTGGCAGTACGGGCATATTCCACCTGTGCCTGCTGGTAGGACGTTTCGGAAGTGAGACCGCCTTCAAAACGGATTTTGGCGAGGCGGACACCTTCTTCACGCGCATTTAAGGTTTGCTTGACAATAGCCAGCTCATTATCGAGTGCCACCAGTTCGAAGTAAGCCTGAGCTACTTCTGCTATCAGGCTCATCTTCAGTGCACGCTGTGCCTCTATGCTTCCCAAAAAGTCAGCCATACTTTTTGTCTTTTTGCCCAGCGGAGGTTACCCCACAAGTCCACTTCCCAGCTGACAGTGGCTTTGGCTCCTGTCTCGGGATCGTTGCTGTATTTGTCGCCTCCATAATTGGAAGCCTCCTTCTGAGTGTACACGCTTCCGTTCAGTTGCGGAAAGAGATTGGCAAAGTCAATTCGTTTCATGGCAGCCAGTTCTTTGACACGGGCGGCAGCCATCTTGATATCTTTGTTGTGCTCCAGTGTCTTGTCTATCAGATTTTGGAGTGTGGTATCGGTATAGATTTCCCACCACTGCATTTCGGCAATGGTGAGCGTATCTTGTTGGGTAGAGTCCAGTTGCTCCGGCAAGTTCAGTTCGGGACGCGTATAGTGTTTCCCCTATCTGGCAGGAACTGAATGTGAGTGTTGCCGCAGTTATATATAATAATGTAGATTTCAATTTCATAACTCTTCAATTATTAGCGTTTCATTTTGCTTTCATCTTATAAATCAGGACAAAGAAGAACGGTACCAGCAAGATACCCACTGTCACGGCGCAAATCATTCCGAAGAATACACCCGTACCGATGGCTTGGCGGCTGGCAGAACCCGGACCGCTGGCGATAACCATCGGCAACATACCGAGGATGAATGCCAGTGAAGTCATCAGGATAGGGCGGAAACGGAGTTCGGAAGCATGCATGGCTGCCTGAACCACATCAACGCCGCGGTCTACTTGTTCCTTGGCAAATTCCACAATCAGGATGGCGTTTTTGGCTGCAAGTCCTACCAGCATCACCAATCCGATTTGGAAGTAAACATCATTTTCCAGTCCGCATCCCCATACGCCGAGGTAAGCGCCCAAGGCAGCTACCGGAAGGGAGAGCAATACGGCAACCGGAACCATCCAGCTTTCGTATAGGGCGGCAAGGAACAGGAATACGAACATGAATACCAGTGTCAGTACCAGACCTGTTTGCCCGCCTGCTTGTTTTTCCTGGAAGGAAAGTCCGCTCCATTCCACTCCGATATTGTCGGGAAGGTGTTCGCGGGCAATTTGTTCCATGATTTCCATAGCCTGACCGGAACTGTATCCGTCGGCAGCCTGGCCCTGAATCACGGCACTGTTGAACATATTGAAACGCTTGATGCTACCCGGCCCCGTGGTGTAAGAAGTAGTACCCAGTGAGGTCAGCGGTATCATGGCATTGTCTGCACCGCGCACAAAGAACAGGTTGATGTTCTCTTTATGCTCGCGGTAGGGAGCTTCTGCCTGGATGTACACACGGTAGATACGGTTGAACATGTTAAAGTCATTGACGTATACAGAACCTGTGTATGCCTTCATGGTGGAGAATACATCTGCCAATGGCACACCCGAAAATTTCACTTTATCACGGTCTACATCGAAGTAGAGTTGGGGAATATCTGCTTGGAGGGCAGATGACAATCCCGACAGCTCTTTGCGCTTGGAAGCGTAGTACATCAGCGTATCCGCCGCATTTACCAGATTTTCGAAGGTTGCTTCTCCGCGGGCTTCAAGCTGCATCTCGAAACCGCCCGAGCTACCCAGACCGGGAATCACCGGAGGAGTGGAGAGGTAAACCTTGCACTCGGGATACTCGTTCAGGCTTTTCTTGACTTGTGCCATGACTTCGTCAATGGTCTGCTCGCCGCGTTCTTCCCACGGTTTCAGGATGACTGTGAGTTCGCTGCGTGCCTGGCTGCTTCCCACACGGGGACTGCTTCCTGCCACACTCTGCACATATTCTACGGCAGGTTGTTGCATCAAGTAGTCTACAGCACGTTCCGTTACGATGCGGGTACGCTCCAGTGTAGCTCCTTCGGGTAATTCCAACTCTATCTTAAAATATCCCTGATCCTCGATGGGGAGGAAGCTGGTGGGGATGATGCGGTGGATGAGCAGGATGGCGATGAGCACAACACCAAAACTGCTGAGTACCCGGCGCGGATACTTCACAAGGCGTGAAATGATTTTCACATATTTATGGTTGCCGACAGCCAGCCAGTGGTTGATGCGGCGGAACACGACATTCGGTTTCTTGTTGGAGTCCTTAGCCTTCATGATGAGCGAACACATCACCGGGCTCAGGGTCAGCGCCACTACGGTAGAGAGCAATACGGACACAACGATGGTCACGGTGAACTGGCGGTAGAGCTGTCCGGTGATACCTCCCAAGAAGCTGACCGGGACGAATACCGCAGCCAATACCAGTGAAGTGGCGATGATGGCGCCTGTCAGTCCTTCCATTGCTTTCTTGGTGGCCTCATAGGGAGACAGGTGCTCTTCTTCCATGATGCGTTCCACGTTTTCCACCACCACGATGGCATCGTCTACCACAATACCGATGGCAAGTACCAGCCCCAGCAAAGTAAGTATGTTCAGCGAGAAGCCAAAGATCAGCATAAAGCCGAAAGTACCGATCAGCGAGATAGGCACGGCAACCAGCGGGATGACTGTTGCACGCCAGTTCTGCAAAGAGAGGAATACCACGGCGATAACCAGTATCAGGGCCTCGAACAAGGTCTTGTATACCTCGTGGATAGACTCTGAAATATAGGTGGTCATATCGAAAGGAATTTCATAGCTCATCCCTTCGGGGAAGTTGCTGCTGATTTCTTCCATTGCCTCTTTTACTTTCTGGGCTACTTCCATGGCATTGGCTCCCGGCAGCATATAGATGCCTAATACGGCAGCATTTCCATTGTTGATGGCACTTTCCGTGTTGTAGGACTGTGCTTCGAGCGAGATGCGTGCTACATCGCGCAAACGGATGATGGAACCGTCGGCATTGGCGCGGACAACGATTTCCTCAAACTGGCTGACGGTGGACAGACGACCTTGTGTGGTGATGGGGATGGTAACATCCAAGCCTTGCACAGGCTGTTGTCCCAATACACCGGCTGCCGATTCGCGGTTTTGGTCTTTCAAGGCATTTTGCAGGTCGGCTACGGTCAGACCGAAGTTGGCCAGCTTGTCGGGCTGTACCCAAATCTGCATGGCATAGTAACGGCTACCGATGTTTGATACACGTCCCACACCGGGAATACGACGGATCAGGTCAAGCACATTCAGGGTAGCGAAGTTACTTAGGTAGATTTCGTCAAACTTAGGGTCGGTCGAGGTGAGGCAGATGGTCATCAACTGGCTGGCTGCCTGTTTTTCCACCGAGATACCGTTTTGAATCACTTCGGCAGGAAGGCGCGATTCGGCCAGCTTGATACGATTCTGGATTTCTACGGCTGCCAAGTCGGGATCGGCTGAGATATCGAAAGTGACGGTAGCCGAGAAACCTCCCGAGTTAGAACTGTTTGACTCCATGTAAAGCATGCCCGGGGTACCGTTCAGCTCCTGTTCGATGGGAGTGGCAACCGCCTGCGATACGGTCAGGGCGCTTGCACCCGGATAAGAGGCGCTGATTTTGACCACCGGCGGAGTGATTTGCGGGTATTGGTCGATGGGGAGCATCGTAAGTCCGATGATACCCACGATGACAATCAATATAGAGATGACAGCCGAGAATACGGGTCTGTCTATAAAGAAACTTACTTTCATAATGTTTTTTTATTTGGAATGTGTAACTTCCCTTCTTTTACAGGGTTTCTTCCGGCTTTTTGTCTTCTGCGGCATCACTGACTTTGACTTTCATGCCCGGATTTAATTTGTGGTATCCTTCGGTAACAATCATTTCCCCGGCAGCGATACCTCTTTCTACCACTACATTGTTTTGGAATTCGGGGCCGAGTTCGACAAAACGTCTCTCTACAGTGGAGTCTTTGCGCATGACATAAATATAGGCTCCGCCTTTTTCGATAATAACAGATTTCAAAGGAACGACATCGGCATTTTCTCTTACGTCAAGCAGAAGTTTTACTTTGGTAAACTGTCCCGGAAGCAGTACACGTTCGGGGTTGGGCATCTCGGCACGAACGGAGAATGTACCGGTACGGGGTCTACCTGCGGTTCGGCAAAGTCTACCAGTCCCTTGAAAGGATAGACGGTGTTGTCGGCCAGTGTGATAGTGATATTGGGCTGCCATGAACGGGTGGAGTCTTTACGACCGAGCTCTACGTTACGCTCTTTACTCTTCAGATAGTCGAGAGCGGTCATGCTGAAATCCACAAGTACTGTGTCACTCTTTACGACAGTGGCCAAAAGAGATTTGGCACCCGGACCGACCAGTGTTCCGAGGTCGACATGGCGTTCACTGATGTGACCTGCCAGCGGAGAACGGACGATGGTATAGCCTAACTCCTGCTCGGCTTGGTCGAGGTCTGCCTGACTCATGGCAACAGAGGCTTCGGCCGTTTCAAAAGCAGCGATGGCATTATCCAAATCCAACTGGCAGGCAGCGTTCTGCTCATATAGCGGGCGGATACGCTCCAAGTCACGTTTGGCTTTCAATGCCTGTGCTTCATCCTTCTTCAACTGAGCACGTGCTTTGTCGGCTTTGGCACGATATTGTTCCTGATTAATAACAAAAAGTACTTGATTTTTTGTGACATAAGTTCCTTCGGCAAAAAGCATCTGTTCGAGGTAACCTTCTACACGGGCACGTACTTCGACAAACTGTTGGGCACGTATACGACCTACATACTCACCATAGATTTCAACGTCTTCACGTGTGACCGGTTCTATGGCTACTACCGGGGTTTCCTGTTGGTGCGCCGGCCGACGCGATACTATAAAATAAATACCTAATACTAGTCAATACCTATGACTGCAATTGCTGTTCTCTTTTTTTTTCAGCTTGATTTCTTTGTGTGTAAAAAATGTCTCATACCTTAATTTGTTAATGTTAAGATGCCACAAACAGAACTACAAGCAGCGTGCCACGGGACTACTCAGTATTTTTCTTTATTCATAATCAGAGGTTTAGGCATTGAACAGCCGATGAATAAAATGTGGAATTGGTGCTACATGTGTAGAAAAAATCCACAATCGTCCTGTCATTCAAATAAAGAAAATCTAGTCTTGCTTTTGTGGTAAACTTAATTTCGCTGCAAAATTAATAAAATGATTGCTAATATGAAATATCTTGAGCTAGTTTGTGTGAGTAAAGAAGAGATGGCCTGTTTCTTCCATCAAATGTCGGATAGCCGCAATGGGGTGATAAAGAAGCATGCGGGGACCTGCATAACGCATTACGCTTTGCATTCGTTGGCGCATTTCGGGCTTGTAGCAGTGGACGGTGCATAAACGGCAGGTGGATTTTTTTTTCTCCGAAAGGACAATGCTCCAGACGGGCATGGGCATATTTTAGTAAATCCTGACAAGCGGGGCACAACTCCCGGTTTCTTTCCTTCCTTTTGCAATAGAGGCGAATCATCAGTTCTACTATTTTCTTTTCGCGGGTAATGCGGCTCTTGATATGTGTCATGTAATTGAGGTTGTCTGTTTAAATGTGGTTACAAAAATACATATAATTGTGGAATATCATCTATCTTTACGCACGATTCACAATACTTATACTTTATGGCAACTTCTAAAGAGATGACATCAGGGCGGCCGTTTCCTTTGATTTTTAATTTTGCACTGCCGTTATTATTGGGAAATTTGCTTCAGCAGACTTATTCATTGGTGGATGCTGCGATTGTCGGACAGTTTTTGGGTATAAATGATTTGGCTGCTGTGGGAGCCGGTACTTCGGTGGTTTTTCTGATTCTTGGCTTTGCAACGGCTGCTGTGGGGGATTCGGCATTCCGGTGGCACAGAAGTTCGGTGCGAGGGATTACGGCACGATGCGGCGGCTGGTGTCGGTCAGTCTGCAACTAGCCGTAGTAATGTCGGTTGTGATAGCGATTGTTACCAGTCTCTTCTGTGCAGATATTCTGAAGGTGATGCGTACCCCTGAAACAATTTTCCGAAATGCGTATTATTATCTGCTTGTGACTTTTATAGGAGTGCCCTGCACGTTCTTTTTTTTATAACTTATTATCCAGTATTATCAGGGCATTGGGCGATAGTAAAACACCTTTTTGGTTTCTGTTGTTTTCCACAGTACTGAATGTGTTGCTTGATTTGTTTTGTATCCTTGTTTTGGATTGGGGAGTAACAGGTGCTGCCATTGCTACGGTCATTTCACAAGGAGTGTCGGCGGGATTGTGTTACTTCTATATGATGCGTAAGTTTGAAATACTGAAAACTACTGTTGCCGAACGTAAGTTTCAAACGTCACTGGCTCGTACCTTATTATATATCGGTGTGCCGATGGGGTTGCAGTTCTCCATAACCGCCATTGGCAGCATCATGCTTCAAAGCGCTAACAATGCATTAGGTACAGCATGTGTAGCGGCATTCACGGCGGCCATGCGTATCAAGATGTTCTGTATGTGTCCGTTGGAGAGTCTGGGTATCGCAATGGCGACGTATAGCGGGCAGAACTATGGGGCAGGAAAGCCTGAGCGAATCTGGGCGGGTATCAAGGCTAGCGGATGGATGATGTTGGTTTACTGCGCTTTTGTGTTTGTGGTACTCCTGTTGGGAGCAAAGACCTTTGCCTTGCTATTTGTAGAAGCATCCGAACTGGAGATTCTGAAAGATACGGAACTGTTTTTGCATATATCGGTAATCTTCTTTCCGGTATTGGGACTGCTTTGCATTCTGCGCTATACCATTCAGGGAGCCGGATACACTAATCTTGCCATGCTTTCGGGGGTATCGGAAATGATTGCGCACGCTGGTCAGTCTGTTTGCAGTACCGGCATGGGGATATTTTGCTGTTTGTTTCGGTGATCCGACTGCATGGGTTTTTGCCGACTTGTTTTTGATTCCTGCCTTTATCTACGTATATGGAAGAATCAAACGGATTGTTCCGCCTTCGGTTGGGGCAGCCACTGTTGCGTAAAGTCGGCTTTCACCTCGATAGTTACTTTTTCCTTGCTGACAGGATGGGTAAACTCCAGAGACTCTGCGTGCAGATAAAGTCTGTCGGCCTTGCTGCCGTAGAGTTCGTCGCCTTTGATAGGGCAGTGTAGTCGAAGGAATGTGCCGAATGAACTCGCAGTTGGTGAGTGCGCCCGGTGAGTGGGTAAAAGGCGACAAGTGTTTGCGATTCTGTTCGGGCAAGCACCCGGTAACGTGTGATGGCAGGCTTTCCATGTTCTTTATCCACTATTTGACGGGGACGATCTAAAGGATTTAGGCATAAGGGAAGATCAATCGTTCCTTCCTCATCAGACACTATGCCTTCCAGAAGAGCGGTATAGCGTTTTTTGATACTGCGGTTGCTGAACTGGGCTTGCAGATTTTGATGTACCTCTTTCGTCTTGGCAATGAGCAGAAGACCGGAGGTGGCCATGTCCAAGCGATGGACTACCAACGGGCCGGTGGCATCCGGGTACAGGTGGCGTATGCGACTGTAAACGGAATCGGCTGTTTCTTTTCCGGGCACGGATAACATACCCGCAGGCTTATTGACTATCAATAGATAATCGTCTTCATAGATTATATCGAGCACCGTTGTCCGGTGATTGTCTTCCAGCAATGGATTTTCTTCTACTTCCAGCCCTTGAAGCATGTGACCCAGGATGGGTTCGCACTTTCCTTTGCAAGCCGGATAATAGTGACCGTGATGCCGTATCTCCGCTTTTGGGGAATCGCCCCACCAAAATTCTGCCATAGCCACAGGGCGGTAATGGTGGAAATAGGCGTATTGCAATAGCTTAGGAGCGGCACATTCGCCGGCGCCTGCTGGGGAATCTTATGGACGGTGTGCGCAAAGATGCTGCACAGATCTTTCACTTCTCCCGCGGGCGTTCAGCAAGCGGAATTGTTCAAACAATTGCTGTTGCAAAGTGGCGGAACGGCTTTTGCGTTCATTCTTTAATGCTTCTATTTGAGAAACGTATGTGTCCGTTTTTTTTGCAAGGAGGATAGGTGTTCTTTCAAACTACGCTCCAAACGCTTCAGTTCGGCCTTTTGAAACTGGCTTTCTCGGATCATGGCAGCCTGTTCGGATTCACTCAGTTGTTCCGTCTGACGGCGGCAGTCGCGCAGTTCTTTGGCAGCCTTCAGTTTGGCTTTGGCTTGTGAAAGGAGTCGGCTGCATCGTGCTGTTTCTTCTTCCAATGCTTGTCGGCAGTTCTGATAAGAGGTATCCTCTTCCAGCTCACGTATGCGGTGGTTGATGGCGGAGATATGTTCTTCTTCTTTCTTGAAGAATCCGTCCGGTTGGAGTAAATCGTAGATGGGAGGAACAAAATAAGGATGGATATTTTTCCGGCCAGAATGCCTGAGAAAGCAGCCAGATAACCGATTTCGCCCTCTGTGGTTTGCACAATCAGTACGCCGAACATTTTGCCTTGCTGCAATTCATCTTGCCATTGAGCCTGATGCTGTAAATAGACTTGTACTTCATCAGCCGCCATCACACACAGGGGGTGAGGGGTGTAATGAAAAGGATAGGTAAACTTGTCCGGCAATGCAATGTGAGAAATGGAGCGGGTGAAATGATGCAGCATATCTGTATTTCGTTATTTTCTATTTTGGGTGCAAAGATGAGTATTTGTGTCGAGATAACAAAAATTAAATTGGAATAATCAATATGCATCCTTTCTTTGTTTATTTTTGTATTACCTGCTCGAGTGGGTAATGAAGTGATGTATAAAAGTTAAATAAAGATGAACAGAATGAGAAAATTATTGTGTCCGCAGTGCAAGATATCCGGTATGTATGTGAAGAATGCTACAGGGGAGAGATTGTTGGTTTATGTATCTGATAAAGGGAGGTTATTCCTAAGTATGAGGATGTATCGACAGAAGGTTTTGATATGAATGAGGTGTTTTGTTTGGGATGCTCTTGGAGTGGTGATCCACGCAAGTTGGTAAAAAGATAGTGGGATATGGAGATGAAAATTGTGTTTATAGGTAACAGCTATATGACTTATTGGCCGTTCGAAATGTATTTCTTTCACAGGAAGACACATACGGTACGAACATTTATGACACGGGAACTGTTATAATATATGTAATAGTAAGCATAAAGTAGAGAGTGTTATGATGAATATATTGATAGTCAGTAATAATGATGCTTGTCGTAGCAGAATGGCTATGGAAATATTGACTTCTTTTGGAAGAGGAATGAAAGTCTTTACGGCAGGAGTGTTGCCGGGAAATGGTATTCCTGATACTGTTTTCAGTGTGATGGAACAAAATGGGTATCATTTGTCCCACAAAAAGCCTGTGGATGTGGAGCTGTATTGTCATCAGCCTTGGGATTATGTGGTAACACTTTGTCGGGAAGCGGAAGAAAGCAGGAAAGATTTTGATAATGTGGTGAGAAATTGGAAGCATTTTTTGTATAATGATCCTTTTCAAGCTTATTATAATGACGAGGACTTGGTGGAACAACAGGTGGCTGAAGTATATGATTTGATGCACAGACAACTGTATGAGTTCTACCGGGATGAACTGAGTGAGCAGCTTTTGCCGAGATGCCGGTGTGGAGCCAATACCTATTGCCGTTGTGAATAAGGACTATTCATGGTCTGCCGGTTGCCATTGATGAAGTTTCATGTTTACACAGCCGTTGGCTTTGAGAGTAACTCCTTCTTTCTCTAACAATGCTTTTTGTTCTTGCCATCCTGGAACCAATCTTCCTTGGCTGTTAACAACACGATGGCAGGGGAGGCACCATTCTTTGGGGGCATGAAACATGGCCCAACCTACCATGCGTGCATATTGGGGTTCTCCTGCCAGATAAGCGATTTGTCCGTAAGTCATGACATAACCGACAGGAATCTCCTTGACAATGCTGTATATTATTTCATAAAATTGAATTCTATCCACTTTATTTTATTTTTAATGAAGAATGAAGACAAAGGTAGTGTTATTTTACTATTTTTTGTCCTTATGTTAAAGAATTAACCTTATAAATAAAGAATAATGGATAAAGTAATAATTAATTCGTATGAAGATTTTGAGAAATTAGTGGGACAGGAAATAGGTGTTTCTGACTATGTGGAAGTTTCTCAAGAACGTATTAACCTTTTTGCCGATGCAACATTGGATCATCAGTGGATTCACGTGGATTTGGTGGTTAAAAAATAAATCTCTTACCTTTGCACCCTGCTGTTTTTCAAACGAAAGCACATAAAGAAGAGTTCTTTGAAACGATTATAGATAAACAAACAAGTAGTACAAGTCTGCATGTTATATAATATATAATGTATAGGAAAACAGAAACCGTCAATTATAGATTATTGATAGATTTGGTTCTTGAGCAGATTATCAACTTAAGTGTTGAAAAATAATATTTTTACAATGAAGAGTTTGATCCTGGCTCAGGATGAACGCTAGCTACAGGCTTAACACATGCAAGTCGAGGGGCAGCATGGTCTTAGCTTGCTAAGGCCGATGGCGACCGGCGCACGGGTGAGTAACGCGTATCCAACCTGCCTTACACTCTTGGACAGCCTTCTGAAAGGGAGATTAATACAAGATGTTATCATGAGTAAGCATTTTCGCATGATTAAAGGTTTACCGGTGTAAGATGGGGATGCGTTCCATTAGATAGTAGGCGGGGTAACGGCCCACCTAGTCTTCGATGGATAGGGGTTCTGAGAGGAAGGTCCCCCACATTGGAACTGAGACACGGTCCAAACTCCTACGGGAGGCAGCAGTGAGGAATATTGGTCAATGGACGAGAGTCTGAACCAGCCAAGTAGCGTGAAGGATGAAGGTTCTATGGATTGTAAACTTCTTTTATACGGGAATAAACGAATCCACGTGTGGATTTTTGCATGTACCGTATGAATAAGGATCGGCTAACTCCGTGCCAGCAGCCGCGGTAATACGGAGGATCCGAGCGTTATCCGGATTTATTGGGTTTAAAGGGAGCGTAGATGGGTTGTTAAGTCAGTTGTGAAAGTTTGCGGCTCAACCGTAAAATTGCAATTGATACTGGCAGTCTTGAGTACAGTTGAGGTAGGCGGAATTCGTGGTGTAGCGGTGAAATGCTTAGATATCACGAAGAACTCCGATTGCGAAGGCAGCTTACTAACCTGTAACTGACATTGATGCTCGAAAGTGTGGGTATCAAACAGGATTAGATACCCTGGTAGTCCACACGGTAAACGATGAATACTCGCTGTAGGCGATATACGGTCTGCGGCCAAGCGAAAGCATTAAGTATTCCACCTGGGGAGTACGCCGGCAACGGTGAAACTCAAAGGAATTGACGGGGGCCCGCACAAGCGGAGGAACATGTGGTTTAATTCGATGATACGCGAGGAACCTTACCCGGGCTTAAATTGCAACCGAATATGGCGGAAACGCTATAGCTAGCAATAGCGGTTGTGAAGGTGCTGCATGGTTGTCGTCAGCTCGTGCCGTGAGGTGTCGGCTTAAGTGCCATAACGAGCGCAACCCTTGCCGATAGTTACTAACAGGTCATGCTGAGGACTCTGTCGGGACTGCCATCGTAAGATGTGAGGAAGGTGGGGATGACGTCAAATCAGCACGGCCCTTACGTCCGGGGCTACACACGTGTTACAATGGGGGGTACAGAGGGCTGCTACCACGCAAGTGGATGCCAATCCCAAAAACCTCTCTCAGTTCGGATTGAAGTCTGCAACCCGACTTCATGAAGCTGGATTCGCTAGTAATCGCGCATCAGCCACGGCGCGGTGAATACGTTCCCGGGCCTTGTACACACCGCCCGTCAAGCCATGGGAGCCGGGGGTACCTGAAGTGCGTAACCGCAAGGAGCGCCCTAGGGTAAAACTGGTGACTGGGGCTAAGTCGTAACAAGGTAGCCGTACCGGAAGGTGCGGCTGGAACACCTCCTTTCTGGAGAGGACCATCTGAGGTTTTTGTCCTTGTACTACGCGCTTTGTTTATTCATTATAAAGAGAAAGAAGAAGCCGAGTCTAAACAAGGTAGACTAGGTTGAACCTGACAGTCCTATAGCTCAGTTGGTTAGAGCGCTACACTGATAATGTAGAGGTCGGCAGTTCAACTCTGCCTGGGACTACGAACTCAGTAAGTTCGGGGGATTAGCTCAGCTGGCTAGAGCATCTGCCTTGCACGCAGAGGGTCAACGGTTCGAATCCGTTATTCTCCACTCTCTCTGAAAAGAGAAACGATCTATGACATATTGTACAAGCAAAACAGTAATTTTAGTAGTAAAAAGCTAAAAGTATATATCATCCCGCACTGGCAACAGTGTGCGATAATAAAGAAAGTAAGCAAGGGCGCATGGCGGATGCCTTGGCTCTCGGAGGCGATGAAGGACGTGATAAGCTGCGATAAGCTTCGGGGAGGTGCAAATAACCTTTGATCCGAAGATTTCCGAATGGGACAACCCAATATCTTGAAGAGATATTATCCAACTTAGTTGGAGGCTAACGCAGGGAACTGAAACATCTTAGTACCTGCAGGAAAAGAAAATAATAATGATTCCCCCAGTAGTGGCGAGCGAACGGGGAAGAGCCCAAACCGGTTATGTTACGGCATAACCGGGGTAGTAGGACTACGGCATTGCATGAAAACAACAGAGAAGAACTTTCTGGAAAGAAAGACCATAGAGCATGACAGTTGCGTATTCGAATGTTGTCGAAGCATAGTAGTATCCTGAGTAGCGCGGAGCACGAGGAATTCTGCGTGAATCAGCCGGGACCATCCGGTAAGGCTAAATACTCCCCGAGAGACCGATAGTGAACCAGTACCGTGAGGGAAAGGTGAAAAGCACTTCGAACAGAAGAGTGAAATAGTTCCTGAAACCGTGCGCCTACAAGCGGTCGGAGCAGCGTAAGCTGTGACGGCGTGCCTTTTGCATAATGAACCTACGAGTTACCGTTGCCGGCAAGGTTAAGGGTCATGAGGCCTGTAGCCGAAGCGAAAGCGAGTCTGAACAGGGCGTATAGTCGGTAGTGGTAGACGCGAAACCAAGTGATCTACCCTTGAGCAGGTTGAAGTCGGGTAACACCGGATGGAGGACCGAACCAATAAGCGTTGAAAAGCTTCTGGATGACTTGAGGGTAGGGGTGAAAGGCTAATCAAACTTGGAGATAGCTCGTACTCCCCGAAATGCATTTAGGTGCAGCCTTGACCATTACTAATGTGAGGTAGAGCGACTGATAAGATGCGAGGGCTTCACCGCCTATCAAGTCTTGATAAACTCCGAATGCGCATTAGTTTGAGGTCAGGAGTGAGGGCATGGGAGGTGGGGCGTGAG
>VOFG01001248.1_pt1 | contig 142239 bp, 186 predicted proteins | sample 5384171 | NCBI WGS metagenome assembly VOFG01 (sample SAMN12384726, study PRJNA508395) | human gut metagenome | isolation source: healthy gut F | host: Homo sapiens
CGCAAGGCGGGAACTCCTGCACTTCCTTTTCCTTCGGATTCACCGCCCGAAGTTCTCCTGATAACCTCCGTTTATCAAATTCTTTAATATTGCGCCACCGGCTTATGCACATTATTCGATGCCCCTACTACGACAATACTTTCAGGACGAAGCAACTGGGTTGTTATCATATCATGCTTTGGTTTTCGTTTAACTTAGGTACAAATATATTCTTTCTTACGAGAAAAAAGAAAAGAGAAAAAGGGGAGAAATATAGATGGAAATAGATGATAAAAGAGGAAATGAGCAAGAAATTATATAGATTATACTGACTTATTGAAATGCAAAGCTATAATCTTCCATGTAATTTTATCATTAGAACAGAATATTACTTTATGCAAAAAATGGACATAAAACTCATACAGAATCAAAAATATACAAGATGAGTCCGAGTATATTGGAAAACTTGAAGGATAAGCAAGTTCATAATCCATATTCACACAAACAGAAACAAATCATTAAATTAATCGAAGAACCACCGTCACATCGGCCCTGCCGTATGCGAACGGACCTGTCCACATCGGTCATTTGGCCGGTGTATACGTACCGGCAGATATCTATGTGCGCTATCTGCGGTTAAAGAAAGAAGATGTATTATTTATCGGCGGTTCGGACGAACACGGAGTGCCTATCACGATCCGCGCCAAAAAAGAAGGAATCACTCCGCAGGATGTGGTAGACCGTTACCATACGCTGATAAAGAAATCATTCGAAGAATTCGGCATCTCCTTCGATGTGTATAGCCGTACCACTTCACCGACGCACCACCAACTGGCTTCGGATTTCTTCAAAACATTATACAACAAGGGCGAGTTTATCGAAAAACATCCGAACAATATTACGACGAGGAAGCAAAAACATTCCTTGCCGACCGTTATATCACCGGCGAATGTCCTCACTGCCACTCGGAAGGTGCTTATGGCGACCAATGCGAAAAGTGCGGTACTTCACTCTCACCGACAGACCTTATCAACCCGAAAAGCGCCATTAGCGGCAGCAAACCGGTGATGAAAGAAACCAAACACTGGTATCTCCCCTCGACAAGCACGAAGGCTGGCTGCGCAAATGGATTCTGGAAGACCATAAAGAATGGCGCCCGAACGTGTACGGACAATGCAAAAGCTGGCTCGACATGGGGTTGCAACCACGCGCCGTAAGCCGTGACCTCGACTGGGGTATCCCTGTTCCCGTGGAAGGCGCAGAAGGAAAAGTCCTCTACGTTTGGTTCGACGCGCCTATCGGCTACATCTCCAACACGAAAGAACTTCTTCCGGACAGCTGGGAGACATGGTGGAAAGATCCTGAAACCCGTTTGATCCATTTTATCGGAAAAGACAATATCGTGTTCCACTGCATCGTATTCCCTGCCATGCTGAAAGCAGAAGGCAGCTATATCCTGCCGGACAACGTGCCCAGCAACGAATTCCTGAACCTCGAAGGAGACAAAATCTCCACTTCCCGCAACTGGGCTGTATGGTTGCACGAATATCTGGCCGATTTTCCCGGTAAACAGGACGTACTCCGCTATGTGTTGACTGCCAATGCACCGGAAACAAAAGACAACGACTTCACCTGGAAAGACTTTCAGGCCCGTAATAACAACGAACTGGTAGCCGTATACGGCAACTTTGTGAACCGTGCTTTGGTGCTGACTCAGAAATACTTCAACGGATGCGTACCCGCACAAGGTGAGCTGACCGACTACGACAAGGAAACACTGAAAGAATTTGCAGACGTAAAAGCAGAAGTGGAAAAACTGCTCGACGTATTCAAATTCCGCGACGCACAGAAAGAAGCCATGAACCTGGCACGTATCGGCAACAAATACCTGGCCGACACCGAACCGTGGAAACTGGCGAAAACTGACATGGAACGTGTGGGAACAATCCTGAACATCTCCCTGCAACTGGTTGCCAATCTGGCGATCGCTTTTGACCCGTTCCTGCCGTTTAGCTCGGAAAAACTCCGCAAGATGTTGAACATGGACACCTTCGAATGGTCCGAACTGGGGAAAGACAACCTGCTCCCCCGTCGGTCACCAGTTGAACAAGCCGGAACTGCTGTTCGAAAAGATCCAAGATGCCACAATAGAAGCACAGGTACAGAAGTTGCTTGACACGAAGAAAGCAAACGAAGAAGCCAGTTATAAGGCGAATCCGATTCGGACAAACATCGAATTTGACGACTTCACGAAGTTAGATATCCGCGTAGGAACGATCCTCGAATGCCAGAAAGTACCGAAGGCAGACAAGTTGCTGCAATTCAAGATTGACGACGGCCTGGAAACGCGTACGATCGTGTCGGGCATTGCCAAGCATTACAAACCTGAAGAATTGGTAGGCAAACAAGTTTGTTTCATCGCCAACCTTGCCCCCCGCAAACTGAAAGGTATCGTCAGCGAAGGCATGATTCTGAGTGCCGAGAACAACGACGGCAGCCTGGCAGTCATTATGCCGGAACGGGAAGTGAAGCCGGGTAGTGAAGTGAAATAATGAAATGAGCGAGGAACAATCACTAAAGGACAAAACAGCCAAAGGATTATTCTGGGGAGGGTTCAGCAACGGTATACAACAGTTGCTGAATCTCGTTTTCGGAATATTTATCGCCCGGCTGCTCACCCCGTCGGATTATGGAATGGTGGGGATGTTAGCGATTTTCTCCCTCATAGCCGGCTCGATACAGGAGAGCGGCTTCACGGCCGCTCTTGTCAACAAGAAAGAGGTGACACACAAAGATTACAATGCTGTATTCTGGTTTAATATCATAACCAGCCTGTGCCTGTATCTGGTGTTGTTCTTGTGCGCGCCACTCATAGCCTATTTCTACAAGGTTCCCGAACTGACGCCGTTGGCACGTTATTCTTTTACAGGCTTTTTCATCGCCAGTCTGGGAATCTCACACAGTGCTTATCTAAAACGGAATCTAATGGTCAAGCAGCAGGCCATGTCCTCGGTGATCGGACTGACCGTATCCGGCATTGCGGGGGTCACGCTGGCTTATCTCGGCTTTTCCTACTGGGGATATGCCACGCAAAGCATTGTCTACGTAGCTGTCAACACTGCCTGTTACTGGCATTTCACCCGTTGGCGGCCTACGCTTCAATTCAGCCTCGCGCCCATAAAAGAAATGTTCGGATTCAGTGGTAAACTGTTAATTACCAACATATTCAATCACATCAACAACAATCTCTTCTCCGTCATATTGGGTAAGTACTACTCCAAGATAGAAGTGGGCTATTACAACCAGTCCAACAAATGGTGCGGCATGGGACAACAATTCATACTGGGCATGATAAACGGAGTGGCACAACCGGTACTTGCGAAAATATCGGAAGATACCGACCGACAGCAACGGGTATTCCGCAAGATGTTGCGTTTCACCGCCTTCATCTCATTTCCCGCCATGCTGGGGACTGGGAATCATTGCAGAAGAATTAATCGTTATCTCCATTACCGACAAATGGTACTCCAGCGTATCTATCATGCAGATATTATGTATCAGCGGAGCTTTTGTCCCCATTGCCAACCTTTACCAGCAACTTATCATCAGCAAAGGAAAGTCACGCATCTTTATGTGGAACATCATAATCCTCGGCATGATCCTGCTCACAGGCGTTCTTCTGGTACATTCTTACGGAATATATGCCATGCTTGCCATGTATGTCTCGACCAATATACTATGGCTACTGAGGTGGCATCACTTCGTGCAGCTTGAAATCGGGTTGAAACTACGCCACGCACTGGCCGATATTCTTCCCTACGCCATCATAGCAGCCTCCGTCATGGCAGTTACCTACTACACCGCCCGCCCTATCGAAAACATCTATGTTCGCCTGGCAAGCAAGATACTACTGGCAATGGCACTTTATGCAGCAGCCATGTGGGCGAGCCGTTCGGTAACTTTCAAGGAAACCATACACTATTTTATCAAAAAAAAAAGAAAAGCGCATGAAACTACTCGCTCTCGTCACACTCTATTATCCACCCGCACACATCACCGACAACCTTCTTACTTATGCAGAAGATGTGGACGGATTGTTTGTCTGGGACAATACCCCGGAGGCAGTAACTATCAATTTCCGGAATCTATCTCCCACAAAATAGTCAGGTTACGCCAAGGGAAAACACCGGTATCGGCAAAGCACTCAATGCCGCAGCGATGTTCGCCCTCGACAACGGATATACTTACCTGCTGACAATGGATCAGGACAGCGCTTTTACCGCTTCCACATTCAAAGACTATATCCGTATTATCAACAATGACAAAGACAGTTCCCATTTTGCTTATATTCCTCTCATCAATGCTTCTGGCACAGACAGCAATGCGCCGCTCAAAGAAGCACAGGGATGATTATCTCCGGAAGTATTTTTCCGTTGAGAACGATACAAAAAGTCGGTCTGTATCTTGACAAATTTGTCATGGATGCCATTGATACGGAATATTTCCTGCGCATCCGCCGCCATACCGGAAAAGTCATGCTCGTACCTGCCGCCAACCTGAAACATGAACTGGGACATCCGCTCCGGAAACAAATACTCATCTGGCACCCGATGTCACTCAACTACTCCCCGGTACGTACCTACTACATAGCCCGTAACTTCTTGTACCTCAACAAGCAATACGCCGAGTTCAAACGTCCCGAACTGCTTTGGAAGCTCATTTGGGAGCGTCCTTTCTATATCCTTTTTATGGAAGAAAACAAATGGGAGAAACTGAAAGCACTCGCCAGAGGTATCTGGCAAGGCTGGAGAAAAGATCTCAACCACGACTGTTATTTCAAAAAGCTCAACCCAAACCCCAAGCACCATGAGCGCGAATAACCTTACAACCACCTATCGCCTGCTGAACAGTTCTTTCAGGAAGACGATGATTTTTCACTTGGGCATAGACGCGGGATTCTTCACCGAATATACCTATATGCTTCATGCAATGCTCTATTGCCTGCAACACAAGATACAGTTCAAGCTCTATTCCGACGATGCCAACTTCGGTTGGGAGAAAGGTTGGACAGACTGTTTCGTCCCCTTCTGTGAGGAAGTGCACGAAGCGTTTCACCACACCTACAACACCCACCGCCTGCCTTCGTGGAAAGCATTGATGAAGGACAAGAAATTGCCCAAGACCAAACTGATGAAATGGAAACTGAAAGCAACCTGCAAGAATATAACCGGAGAGACTCTCGCTTTCCTGACCTATAAAAACCGGTATTACTGAACTGCCACCTGAAGTTCGAGCCCAACCAACACTTCCACATCCCCGAACTGGGTATAGACGGGGATTATCTCCATGCTTTCCGGAAAATGACGGAAATCACGTGGAAGTTGAACGAAGTAACCGGACGAGAATGCCGACACCTGGCAGACAACCTGCAACTCCCGCAAGAATACGTCGGTTGCCAGATACGCGGAGGCGACAAGATCACCGAAACCAACCTGCTTCCGGCAGAGTATTACATACGCCTCATCAAACAGAAAACCGACTTGCGCGATGTCTTCGTGCTGACAGATGATTACCGCATCTTCCGGCAAGTACAGTCGCTCGCCCCGGACATACGTTGGTATACCCTATGCGATTCCGGCGAGAAAGGATATGTCAACAGTGCTTTCACGCAAACGACGAAAGAGTTGAAACAGAAGCAAATGACTCGTTTCCTTTCTTCCATACAGCTACTGATGAACGCTTCCATATTCACAGGAAGCATCACCACCGGGCCCAGCCTGTTCCTGCTCAAGAAGTTCTATCCGGACATCAGTCCTGCCGACTGTTTGCTTGAGGATTTCCGCAAGCAGCCACCCTCCCTATCCCGGGACGCAGCCAAATGGCGGCGGAATTTCTACAAGGAAACTTAAAGTTATAGGAACTTGTCAATTTAATCACTACATTTGTATCATAACGTGCATCAACCGTTTCCAATGAACAAGAAATATACAGCAAAAGAACTTGATTTGTTACATGCCGAGCTTTACGACATATTGGGAGAAACCATTCGTATCTGTCGGAAACACGACATCCCGTATTTTGTGATAGGCGGTACTGCAATCGGGGCACTCTATGACCGGGCGATACTGCCTTGGGACGACGATATAGATATCGGCATGGCACGGAAAGACTACAACAGATTTCTCGAAGTAGCCCCCCGGGAGCTGGGCGATTCCTACTTTCTTTCATGGATAGAAACAGATCCGCACAGCCCTTATTACTATGCCAAAGTCAAGAAAAACAATACCCTCTTTGTAGAAGAAATGTTCAAGAATGTCCCGATGCATCCGGGTATTTTTGTAGATATATTCCCGTTCGACAGGATACCCGACAACAAGCTGTTGCGGAAATTACAGTACGACGCAGCCGGTTTCCTCAAATGTTGCCTCATGGGAAAAGAGATATGGATGTGGAAACACTTCGGCAAATGCGAGATAGAACATCCCACAGACCGGGGAGCCTTCTCCTGCTTCTTGAATAAAGCAGTCGATGTTCTTTTCTCGAAGAAAGCAATTTACCGTATGCTGGTAGCCGTTCAAAGCTGCTTCAATTCATGGAACACGAAGTATTTCAACAACGTGATGACTACCACCGACCACGTGACCGGAGAAAGCCTCCGCCACCTGCAACCGGTGCCGTTCGGACCGCTCACAGTGAACGCTCCCGACAACCTGGAAGGTTTCCTGCGATACAACTACCCGACCCTGCACCGATATACAGAGGAAGAACAGGAGAAAGTGAACAATCACTACCCTGCCGCCCTTTCATTCAGTACGACTCCAAAACAAGAACTATGAATATGAAACCCGCTTTAGTAGATGTACCGGTACTGATACTGTTCTTCAACCGCCCGCAACAATTATCGCAAGTGTTCGAGCAGGTAAAGAAAGCACGCCCGTCACGGCTGTTTCTCTATCAGGACGGAGCACGAAACGAACACGACCTGCCCGGGATAAAAGCCTGCCGCGAAATCGTGTCGCAGATAGACTGGGAGTGCGAAGTAGAACGGTTCTATCAGGAAAAGAACTTCGGTTGCGACCCCTCGGAATATATATCGCAGAAATGGGCTTTCTCAAAAGTCGACAAATGCATTGTACTGGAAGATGATGATGTGCCGTCAGTCTCTTTCTTCCGTTTCTGCAAGGAAATGCTGGACAAGTACGAACATGACACCCGCATCAGCATGATTGCCGGATTCAACCCCGAAGAAATCAGCAAAGACATCCCTTACGACTATTTCTTCGCCACCACCTTCTCTATCTGGGGGTGGGCAAGCTGGAAACGTGTCGTAGACCAATGGGACGAGTTCTATACTTTTCTGGACGACTCCTTCAATATGCAGCAACTCGAACAACTCATCAAAGAACGCAAGTTCCGGAGCGACTTCATCTATATGTGCCGGCGTCATCGCGAACACCGGAAGGCTTTTTACGAAACCATTTTCCATGCCTCCATACTGTTCAACTCCGGACTGAGCATTGTGCCCACACGCAACATGATTAACAACTTGGGAGCAACGGCGGATTCCACCCACTTTGCCGGTTCCGTCCATACGCTGCCCAAAGGTTACCGCCGCATTTTCACCATGAAGCGTTACGAAGCGGAGTTTCCTCTGAAACATCCCCGCTACGTCATTGAAAATGTAACGTACAAAAAAAGCGTCTACCGCATCATGTGCTGGGACCACCCGTGGATAAAGATAGGACGCTCGTTCGAGGAACTGTTCCTCAACCTGAAATACGGTAATTTTTCTATCATTACGAAAGCTGTTAAAAACCGAATAAACAAATGGCTGAAGAGAAACAAACATCACTAAAACCACTTACGATTTATTTCTACCATACCCGCCTCACGCGGGAAAGTTACGAGGAATGGAAAGAGTATAAATTCCCCGGACATATCTTGTACGGACTTCCATTGCTGGAAAAACACGGGATACATTCCGTCATGCACAAGTGCCGGTACTTCTCAAGCCGCCTGAGGCTCATGCTCTACGCAACGAAAGAAATTCTGTTCTGCAAGGAGAAATATCAGGTGCTCTACGCCACCTCTTTCCGTGGTATCGAACCGGTGATTTTCCTCCGTGCACTGGGGCTATACCGCAAGCCGATCGTTATTTGGCACCACACGGCAGTAGTCAACAGTTCCGGTTTCGCACGCGAACAAATATCCCACCTTTTCTATAAAGGCATAGACAAGATGTTCCTGTTCAGCCGGAAGCTCATTCAGGATTCGTTGAAAACCCGGAAAGCGCCTGCCCATAAACTAAAACTGGTACACTGGGGACCGGACCTCCCTTTCTATGACCACCTGTTGGCGGAAATGCCTGACCGCAAACCGGAAGGCTTTATCTCTACCGGCAAAGAAAACCGGGACGTAAGCACTCTCTTCCAGGCATTTGCCGCCACTAAAGAGAAACTCGACTTATATATCGCCGTCTCATGCGGTAACATCAATTATAAAAACATCATTGACGGTTTCACCCTGCCCGACTCTATCCATGTACATTACACCGACGGAGTAATCCCCTACGAGCTTGCCAAACTGGTGGCGCGGAAAAGCTGTATTGTCATCTGTTGTCTGGATTTTCCCTATACCGTAGGGCTCACCACACTCGTAGAAGCATTTGCTCTCGGCATTCCCGTCATTTGTTCGCGTAACCCCAATTTCGAAATTGACATCGACAAGGAAGGAATCGGCATTACCGTAGAATACGGTGATGTGCAGGGTTGGACAGACGCTATCCGCTACATCGCCGACCACCCCGAAGAGGCACGACGCATGGGCAACAACGCCCGCAAACTGGCGGAAGAACGTTTCAATCTCGAAATCTTTTCACGTGAAATAGCAGAAAGCTTGCAGGAAATATCAAACTTTTCCTCTAAAAACCGTACATTTGCATAAACTTTTATGCACATGAGAGTCCTGACTATAAATACGTCTGAACGAATCGGAGGAGCCGCCATTGCAGCCGGCCGGTTAATGGAATCACTCAAGAATAATGGTATTAAAGCCAAAATGCTGGTGCGCGACAAGCAAACGGACCAGATCAGCGTTGTGGGTTTGAAGCGCAGCTGGCTGCAAGTATGGAAGTTCATGTGGGAACGCATCGTTATCTGGAGCGCCAACCGTTTCCAACGGTATCATCTGTTCGATGTAGACATTGCCAACACGGGAACGGACATTACCTCTCTTCCGGAATTTCGGCAGGCAGACGTCATTCACCTGCACTGGATCAATCAGGGAATGCTTTCATTGAAAGACATCCGGAAGATACTTACTTCCGGCAAACCGGTCGTCTGGACAATGCATGATATGTGGCCCTGCACCGGTATCTGCCATTATGCACGCGAATGCAGAAACTACGAACAGGAGTGCCACAACTGCCCGTACATCTACAAAGGCGGTAGCAAGAAAGATTTATCTTACCGCACTTTCCGTAAGAAACAGAAATTGTATAGCAACGCCCCCGTTCATTTCTTCACTTGCAGCCGTTGGTTGAAGGAACAGGCCCAGGTCAGCAGGCTGTTCGAAGGGAAAAGCGTTATCAACATCCCGAACGCGATCAATACCAACCTGTTCAAGCCACAGAACAAGGAAGAGGCACGGGCCAAATGTATGTTGCCGCAAAACAAGAAGATGATTCTGTTCGGCTCGGTAAAGATCACCGATAAGCGGAAAGGGGCCGAATATTTAATCGAAGCCTGCAAACTGCTGGCTGAGAAACATCCGGAATGGAAAGAGTCGCTGGGAGTCGTCGTATTCGGCAACCAGTCCCAACAGTTGCAGGAACAGATTCCTTTCCATGTCTACCCGTTGCCTTACATCAAGAATGAGCACGAAGTGGTCAATATATATAATGCCGTAGACTTGTTTGTCATTCCTTCGCTGGAAGAAAATCTTCCCAACATGATTATGGAAGCAATGGCGTGCGGCGTTCCTTGCGTAGGATTCAATGTCGGCGGCATCCCCGAAATGATTGACCACCTGCACAACGGATATGTGGCCCGATACAAATCTTCGGAGGACTTTGCCAACGGTATACACTGGATACTGACGGACCCGGAATATGACGAGCTTTCCGCACAAGCCTGCCGCAAGGTATTAGGCAACTATTCCGAAAGCATTATTGCCAAGAAATATACGGATCTCTACAATAAAGTAACGGGGAAATATGCATAGCGTTCATCCTACTCCCAAGTTTTCGGTCATCACGGTGACCTATAATGCGGAAAAGGTACTCGAAGATACCATTCAAAGTGTGATTGCGCAGACCTATCATCACGTAGAATACATCATCGTGGACGGGGCCTCCAAAGACGGTACTCTCTCTATCATTGACAGATACCGTCCACGGATAACTACCGTCGTCAGCGAACCGGACAAAGGATTGTACGATGCCATGAACAAAGGAATTGCCCTCGCCAGCGGCGACTATCTCTGCTTTCTGAATGCGGGCGACTGCTTTCACGAAGACGATACGTTGCAACAAATGGTGCACACTATCAATGGTAACGAACTTCCCGACGTACTTTACGGAGAAACGGCTATCGTAGACGAGAAGAGGCATTTCCAACGTATGCGCCGTCTATCTGCCCCGGAAGTATTAACCTGGAAAAGCTTCAAACAGGGAATGCTGGTCTGCCACCAGGCATTCTTCGCCCGCCATACGCTGGTGGAGCCATACGACTTGAAGTTCCGTTATTCCGCCGACTTCGACTGGTGCGTCCGCATCATGAAGAAAGCCCGCACATTGCACAATACGCACCTGACAATCATCGACTATCTTGACGAAGGTATGACCACCCAAAACCGGAAGGCTTCTCTCAAAGAAAGATTCCGCATCATGGCAAAACATTACGGGCTGATAAGTACAGTGGCACATCATGCATGGTTTGTCCTCCGGCTATTCTTCAAACCGGGACAATAAGCGCGTTGCCTAAACCGGTAACGCAAGTAATTGGTACATTAATGTACGTGCCATACGCTCCTGCCCTTTCGTGTTAGGGGTGCAGACGATCGAAACCCGAATCATAAAAATAGATAAGTTGTTCCTCAATCATCGGATTCATCCCTGTCACCGAGTTAAAGTCTATCACAGGAAGCCCCCAGAGATTACCGGCTTCTTTGACTGCCTGTACATAAGCGTCCACATATTCACCGCAACTATTCTGGTAGTTCTCATCCGGCTGCACGTTCGTTTCTCCGAAATTGGCAAACGCACGATGCAACGGAGTCAGCAGAATGATTTGTTTATCAGGAAACAGCTGTTTCATCCGCGTTATCCCTATATTGATACGTCCTTTATAGGTATTACTGTCCATTACAGGGGTTCGTTTCTTGCGGGTCTCCATTTTCTTCATTTCGCCACGGGCCGCCAACACTTGTTCTTCCGTTTCCGTAAACCATTCGCCAATAGGTATACCGGCATTAAAATCATTCGTACCCATCAGGACAATGATTGCATCCACTTCCTCTCCATGTTCTTTCATCAATTGCTCCGCCTGCCGGGGCACATCGTTCCATTGTCGCCCGCTTATTCCATATACATAAGGAGTAATCCCCAACCATTCTTGTAGAAAGTCCCAGTACTTTTTAATCTTATTACCATAGCAGTTAGGATCTGTAATAGAATCTCCTATATATCCTACCTTCTTCCCTTGCCACGGATGTTGAACCCACCCGCTATGACTGTTCTCACCGGAGTTTACGACTTTAGAAGCTTGACTCTGTCCATGCAGAAAACAAGTACAGAATAATAGAGCTGCACACGTTAGTAATAACTTGCTTTTCATTGGTATTCTATATTAAATGAGACATTTTTATTCAATAGACAGCAAATGTAACTCAAAAATATACAAATCCAATCAATAAATCGATAAACTGTTCATTCATCCGGCATTTTAAAAGTGTAAGGAAAATCTTCTTTCATTGGATATGTTTTCTCTGATTGAAAGAAGGCGCGATTTAATTTAAACCCATAGGTCTTTCCTTTCTCCAGCTTACTTCTATCTAATATAATACAAAAAAGTATATTTATCTTTCCAAAACGGCTGATAGTCTGTATAAGGTGGCGATATTCTTTTTATCATCCAACGGCCTTATACCATAAGCACCAAACATAGGTTTAGAGAAACGTATTTGTATAGTATCAATACCTAAAGGTAATATGCTATTTGAAATAGGAAATATATCTGTAATATAGGGATCTTTATTATCGTACTCTTTCAATACATTATCAAAATCAGATGCCGTATAGTTGACAACACTTACTATCTCAGGCATAAAATCCTTAATGGTAGAATCCAAATTACGATGATTACGAAAATGTTCCATAAACGTCATGCTTCTTTCCATCCAGATAAAACCTTCATGTTGCCTCCATGCAGTTAAATGTGTAGCAGTGAATCCCCTATTAGGGTTATCTTTAAAATACATGATAGTCAATAGGTTGTTAAACCATTCTATCATCGTTGAATTGGTACTTCCATAAGCCAGTTTGGCCATCTTTTTCTTTCACGTGAGGATAAATTATTTGCGAAGCAGAATCAATCTGAGACCAATATTGAGCAAGGCAGGATTAGTATAGTGGTGTAACAACTCATGCACAATGACAGTTATAAGGAATCTACTATACGCCGGGTTTCCTTCTTTATCGGTACGACATCCAATAACAATTCCACGTTTTTCTCCCTTTGTTATTCCATTAAAAGCATAATTACCAGGTCCATTACAAAGAGATGCAACCACTATTGTATTTTCAGTTCCTTCGCCAAACATAGATTTAAACCACTCTGCATTCAGATCGACAAGAATAGTATTCAATCTAGTTTCAGCTATATCATATAAGCCACGATGTAGTGTATAGAAATCCTTAAATTTTGTTTGTCTATAAAAATCATTCAATAAACGGACAAATGTTCTGAAACTTTCCTCTGTCCACCTACTATCAATCATACTTATCTTTGATGCGTCACATTGTGGATCAATAATCACTTTCCCTCTCTTTATCTCAATACATCCAGTTGCCGCAGGTACAGCATCATAAGCTATTCCTTGCTCCTCTCTTATCTTTTGATGTAAGAGATGAGCTTATGTTCTCTATATTTTGAGAAGTAATTATCAATATCGGCTGTATAACCAGGGATAGTATTATTTATATACTCTTCCGCACCAGCCAATCGAAATGCAATACTTGTCAACTCAAAGCTTTCTTTTTACTTGGCTTTTAACCTGTGCTGATATATTATTAATCGCACACAATAGCATTATTGTCCATAAAGTTGTTTTCATATATTGTCTCTTTATAACTATTTAATAAGCATATCTAACTCTTTCAACTGCACATCCCCTATATGCTCCCACTTAGCAACGACTTTTCCTTCTTTATCAATCAAGACATAAAATGGAATAGCATCACAATTGTATAGGTACGACAGGTTATTCTCCTTTTCATCTTTCTCATTCGTCTCAGAACTTAAAATTTGTGGCCAAACATTCAGGTTATATTTTCTTATAGCCTCAGACCAACTATCCTTGACTCTATCCAATGATATACCAATAATAGTCAATCCTTTCTCATTGTATTTTTATATACTTCTTTCATTTTAGGAATCTCTTTTCAAACAAGGCATACACCAACTTGCCCAAAAAATCTATATATACCGCTTTACCTTCATACTTTTGCAGAACATCTTTCAGTGATAATTTACTTTCAGTATTATATTCTATCTCAAATAAGTGTTCTCCTATGATAAAGAATATTTTCAAGAATTTATTCGATCCAATAAAAATTCCATAAACATTTTCGCATTTTCCCCTTTCTCGATATACCTCAAACAAACCTCATTTTGTGTATATTGAGAAGCTTTCTATTGCATTTAACAACTGTTTACTATATGATGTACTATTCTTGGAAGCAAAAGCCCAGTCATAGCACTCATCAGATAACTTTCTAAATATCTTATTCGAGAGCTTTTGTCCCCAATGTCTAACCGAGGTCAATCTAATCTCTTCATCAAAATCTCCTTCAAAATCATTGATAATATGGGGATTATAAACCAAATCAAAGTTATTATAAATATCCTCAGTATAACAGTGATATATAACCTTGATAAGCTATTAGTAACACGCAAATCTTCATCAAAATAACCCTCAGGTATATCTTTTTCTCAATATTTGCTTGTTTACCATAGGGAAATAGAGATCATAGATATATCTGTTATTTATAGACGCTTTGGCACAATCATAGAATTCGTCAGAAACCAGATATCGACGAGTATAATTTTCTAAGAAATTCAACTGATCATCTCTATATTTTTTAGCAGATTGTTTATGAAGTAATATATCTTCGCCTTTTCGATAAAGTTTTGGCCAGTTTCGTACTGCTCTTTCTTTTTTGAAGTATTCTCATGTTTTTCTATTTTAAGATTAAGAAATGAACGGGCTGACTGAAAGAACTATTTATACTTACATTCTTTACAAATATCTACAAAAAGAAAGCCTTCTTTTTTTCTTTTAGTCAGTCTGTAAGGTAACACAATATCCGAATCCAAATGATAAGTCATCCAAAGGTCAAATATATCTTTCAATTCGTCAGAAAACATCCAAGGATAATTGACTTCACTTTCATAGCCCCACACCACCCAAATCTGGTGTTCAGGCTTTTCAAGATCGTCTTCTAATTCACGATATAAAAAAAAGAAGGCTCAACATCACAACATCGGCAACCGACATTTTATCCCGATCATATGTGATATGTATATTGCCAGGTAAAATTTGCGACAGTTCATCCATTCTCAGTTGATCGTAAATAGAGAATTTTATACGGCGTATTTTCGTCCAAAATAAAATCAGCATGTCATTTTGTATTTCATAATATTTCATCTAACTTGTGTTCCAAAGTTACGAAGATACTAACTAACATCCAAAATTACGGTAGACATTTTCCAACTTTTTTATCACTAATAACTAAACACTTACACTAATTTTCCAATAAAAAATGGACAAGAAAAAGTAACCATCAAAAAAAGACCATTACCAAATTTGAACCAGAAAAGAAAAACAAAATCATTTCTCATATTCTCATAAAAAGGAGTACTTGCCTGATAATTAGATATATAATTATGAGAATTAAAATATTTACATGCATTTCTCATAGCTTTATCAAGAAAAAACGCTTAAAACAATGCATTTCTCATACTATATATTGGCATTTCTCATACTGCATATTATGCTTGTCTTTGTTTCAAGAGACTAATATATGGGAGGCAATATAACCGTAGTTTGTATGTTGAGTCGATAGACTACATATCTTTCGCAACCGGCATCGCTGCATTTTTCTGCCTTCATTTCTATCGTTCCACTCTAGTGAACAGGCCTATGCACTCGAGTAGACATAACCATTCACTCCAGTACACAAGCCTGTTCACTAGAGTGGAACGATTAATATTTCTTATTGAAAATCAATTGATTGCATTAGGATTATCTTTGATTGTCAGTTAGTTATAGCGGAGATGAACAATAGTTTTGCTACAGTTTATTAAGTGTTGACGATTAGATGATGAGAATAACATTCCTGATGTATGAGAAATGATTTGCTTTTTTCAGGTTCTTCTGTTGGGAGCTGGAACGAGTGGAGATAGTATAAGTCTGAAAACTCATTCAATTCGTATCATAAGTACCTTCCAAACATATTTCATCTTTAGCATCCATGATTGAACATGGTTTTGAGGTTTCAATATCAACAGATAATCATAAAATGGAAGTAAATATTCATAGTGTGTTACCGCTTTACGATAATGGTTAATTACTTCCTCCCGTGTATATAGAGGATTCCATAATTGCGGGCGACATTTGCATTCCTATGTTCCGTCAGACGATAATATGATATACGGGAAATAACCTTCAGGAGAGATAAAACGTTCAAGGATATATCCATAACGTTGCATCCTTTTCAGTGCCTTTTCATACAAAGGGAGGTAAGAGGGACTAAGAAACTCCGCTAACGTCTCCAGACATTCTACATACATAGGGTGTTTGGGGAGTTAAAGGAATCCATAATTTCTCCATGTAATGACACCACTTGTACAAACATCGCTTTTAGCACAAAGCTTTGTATTTACTTCCAAAACTCCTCCGGCACATCCCCCCCCGAAGAACAAGTATCATCTACACTACCTCCAATGATTTTAGAAAACTGGTCCATGCTAAGAGCTTGTTTATCACTAACCTCAGCAAGATTAATTTTCTTTATATTCTTCATTTTTGATCATTTTAATAATTTAAGATTATAACTATTCTCAATAACTACCATTATTAAACGGCCTAAATCATTTAAATCCACGCTTTTATTATTTTTCGTTACATATAAAATACGATATTCTCAGCATCTTCCCCAAGCCGGCGAAACTCTGAATCCGATGAATGGACCTCCATTATTAAAATACCGCACTCTCTCCTCCACTATTTTCAATACGTTGACTAGCACTTTTACGCTGATGACCGAACTTAAACTTCCATGCAACTCTAAGCATAATTTGATTCTTCGTATCAGATACATAATGGCGCATATCACTTACAACATAAGGATTCATACTCTTCTCCCAAAAAGCATACGAATTACCCAAACGCCATTTCATAAGACCTGAAAAATTCCAGTTTTTCCATACGTACATTATTCCGGACGCAACTTCCCAACTGTTATAATATATCTTCTCATCACTAAATACATCTGCCCGCTTACCAAACGCTAAAGTCACCGCAAAAAAAGAGAACTCGGATTTCGAATGATACAATTTCAGATTGGCAAGCCCATTCCCATTCGGGGACATTGCTGAATGCGAAGCATCAACTCTGCCCGAACCGCCAAATCCCTGACGTTTCACATACAAGTCGATGACAGCTTCCACCTTTCCGTAACGCATAGAAGGCATGTCGTGATATTCCACCCGCCTCACCATTTTAGGGTCTATCTGCTTCAAATCATTCAAATCAGCCGGTCCACCATTAACGCGCAATTTGACAGTACCACCAAGCACACCACTGATCGTACCCTCAACTTTACCTACCACTATTCCATGTAATTGCAGTTTGTCTACAAGATCTATCCCATCTATCGCCGTCTCCTTCTCTTGTTTACCGTGATAAATAATCTGACGGTCAAACTCCATCACAACGCGTTGTGCAGTAACTGTGGTTTCATCAAGAGCTACCGTCTGCTCCTCCAATACTATTGGCAGGTCCTTTATATGCTCCTGAATATTATGAATACGTATATGTGTACCCACATAGCCCACGCAGGAAGCGTACAGCCTGTAACTACCATGAGGAATCTTAGATAATTCGAACCGACCTTTCACGTCAGTTGTAGCAGCTTTTACGATTTTAGTACTGTCGGCCGCATCATACAAGATGACATTCGCATACTCAACAGGGATTGTTTTGACATCCGTCACTATACCTTTTATAGAAGAAGTCTGGGCTTGGGCGAACATCCCAACTAACAGAGAAATTAAAATTAAACATCGTGTTCTATTCATAAGCATATTTTCTTCGAGATTCAAATGTTCCACGTCTGTGTTCATTGCTCTCAAAATATGATCTTTATATCGCATTAACAACGTCTTTAAAAGACATACCGCGTGGAGTCTTTAGTTTAGCTCTCAAACGCTGCTTACGTTTACTCAGGCTTTGTAATGAAATACCAAAGAAAATAGATTGGTTTTTATGTTTTACTCCTATATAACAGAAATAACAAAGAGCAATTTCCTCTTCAGATAGACAATCATGTTTAGCCAACCATATTTTTAAAGCATTTCCATAAAGGATATCCATAAGGGTAAATAACTGCTTCCATTCTTCAGTTATCAATTTGTGGCAAAGAGTAACAGGAGATAGAATAGTATGCATCAATATATTAATTGATTTCTGATATTTGAAGAACTCTTCATTATCCAAACAACTAGTTCTCAATTCCATATACAAAATTAGTATTCATACGCTTCCTCCTTGTTTAATCATAAGATATAGCGGTGTTTTTCATAGTATCTTCATTATCACAATTGTTTTGTACGCATCGTCAACCGGATATATCCGTCCTTCGACTGCTCCTTCAGTGAAATACCGATACGTGTATAGGCCGGAGAGTTCACCTCAATCGTTTCAGAAGTAAACGCGACTTTGCCAGACGCTTCAATCGTAACGGTCATCTGTTCTGTGCCGGTAGTAAGCAAGAGATGTGTATCATCAATAATTTTCCAGTTGGCTTGTGTTGTTATGGCTGTTTCGAACCGGATAGGTGCATTGGCCGTAAATTCGTCACCCACAGTAAAGCTACCTTTCCCTTGACGGTCATAGACGAAAGTGCGAACCAACTTATCCAGACTGGGGGTGGAATAAGCCGAAGTATAGTCAATACAAAGCAAATCTTTTACGTCCGTAAATTCTTTCTTGAGTACAATGGCGCTCGCTTTGGCACCGGAGGACTGTGTTTTTCCGTCTACTACCGGAACTGGATGACCGAAAGAACCTTTGATCTTATACTTCTCGGGAGCTTCCGCACTAAAATAATCACCCGGATAAGAGAAAGGACCGCCTTGATCGCCAACCATAGTGCACTTTCCTAGAGCGACGGCATAAGAGCCAATGTCATTATGGTTATGATTTTCGGCATTATTACCCCCTTTGGCCGAGACAGCCAACGTACACGAGCTGCCCTTGGCAGGACGTGCAACCAAGATTCCTGCCTTTTCATAATACGCCCGCAAAGAATCGGAACCTTCCTGCAATGCCTGACGAATGCCGTCTGTCATTTCCATTTTCCATACCTGATGAGGGAACAGCTCTATGAGATAAAAGAGAAATTATTGCCGGAAGGGAGAATATATTTTTCTTCCGCAGAGGTGATACCAAGCGCACGGTCACAGTAATCGAGGATGAACTTATCAGGCGATAAACCGATACGGCAGTCGGAATAAGCAGGACATACACCTTCATTCATCTGTATCTTCCGACCATATTGAGCAATATGCACAAATTTAGGTTCACGGAAGAAATCTATCTTGCCTTGCGTGGCACGGCATACTTCCTCACGCAGCAAGATATATGCACGGAAACCATAATTATAGTAGCCGACCCCTTCGCTGCAATAACCGTCATCGGCATATCCTTTCATACCGTATACATTATATTTCTCGGCTGCGGCAACAAAATAAGCGCGTTCCTCCTTATCCGCCAGCAAAGTGAGGGCAGCACCCGTGACACCTGCCAGACAAACCGAGTTCCAGTTATTTGTAACCGTAAACCACCAGAAAGGCTTTGTCTCTTCCAGGCAACGGTATACAGGACGAAATACTTTCTCGCGGAAAGCACACTGCACGCGGGCCTTTACTTCCGGTGACAAACGGTCGTCGAGCATAGCAACACACTGCGCAATTCCGTTTCCGGCAGTGGCAACTACCAAATCGACATAATAATCTGTTCCATGATAATTATTCAGATTGCGGTCGTGAGCCGGAATCGACCAGGAGTTCTGGTTGCAGAGAGCAACCAGAGCCTTTTCAATAGCAGGAATGTAACGTCTTTTATTCTCCATACATTCAGCCAATGTCAACCGAAACAGATAATGGTAACGGGCATTTATCATATTTTCGCCCGGCAGGCGGACATTGGTTTTGTTCAGATGCAGATACAAGGAGTCAACAAAAGGAGGCATTCCCTTTTTCAGCAATGCAGGTGCTTCTTCTGTCAGCAGTTTTTCTGCCTTGCTACTCTCTTTTACTTTGTTCCAGAAGGTGCGGTCTTTATAAGAAACGCCTATTCCTTCCGGTTTATCGGGCAACATTGCAGCAATCTCACGGATACGGCTTTGAGAAATATTCGCATGCTGCCTCGGAGTGTCCTGTGCCATACGGTAAACTTCCGTCCCTGCCATCAGGAAAGCTCCCGGACCGTAGACTTCTGTCATATCGGGAGTCACCTTTTTCGGATCAGCGCCGATAGGTTGCACATATCCCAGTTTACCGTCTTCTCCCACAGCCGACACTAATGCTTGCCAGCCTTTCTCCACCACAGGCATGAATTCTTCTTTTGACAAAAGTCCTTCGTTTATCCCATAAGCCAGCGCATACACGAAGAAACCGCTGCAACTCGTTTCGGGCGACGGATAAGAAGCCGGGTCAAGCAGACTCGCATGCCAGAAGCCGTCCTTATTCTGCAAAGGAGCAATCCGGCGGCATAGCTTTTGGAACAAGTCCTGATAGAACGGACGGTATTTGCTCTTGGCAGGAAGTTCACGTAAAAGCTCAACGAGCCCTCCAAGTACCCAGCCATTGCCACGCCCCCAGAACACTTTCGCGCCATTCGCCTCCTTCATCGTAAAGTAACGGTGGTCACGATAGAAAAGATTATCTTCTTTATCAAACAGATAATTGTAAGTAGCTTTATATTCCTTATCCATGAAACGGATGAACTTCTTGTCACCCGTGATATTGTAGAGTTTCAGATAAACGGGGGGTGCCATGAAAAGAGCATCACACCAAGTCCAGTGTTCCAAGGTGGTTGCATCGCCATAGTCCAACTCGAACGAACCGGAAGGAGGATTGGCAATCACCCATTCGGCACGTGCCTGTGTCGGGACAAGCATACTTTTTCTTTTGTACTTTTCATACATATACAAATACATCTGCGAGACACAGATATCGTCAGCATGATACATCCGTTGATTTACCTGCCAGTAATTGCGGTTCCCCAGCCGCAACAGCCATTTGTAGTATGAATCATCTTTATCCGTCTGTTCGGCTATTGCAGCCCAGTGGACAAGTCCCAGATAGAAAGTGGCATTTACCCAATTGAGATCACCGTAAATAGCCTTGTTGTAATGAGCAATCTGCCAGTCGGCCACCCGCCGCATCGACTGCTTCACTTCTGTTTTAACAAATGTCTGCGCAACTGTAGTACACAAATAGCCCATGCATAGGGCAAGGGTTAAAAGTAATTTCTTCATAATACTATAATTTTATTTAAGACAAAGATACCGGGCTTTATGGACTTAATAGAGTCATATTTTCCGTTTAAGCTGCTCTTATCTTCCATAAAGAAAGAAAAAAGCAGCTTTTTGAACAACTCTACTAACTAACCCAATTACTGAACACCCGATCTACGAGTATTCAATCTCTTATCTACTAACAAGCCGTCAATGATCTTCAACCCGAATTTCACTTGACGTTTTGCCTTAAACTTCAAAAGAAATAAGTCAACGGTTCCTTCAAGCGTCTTCTTATTTCCTACATTGACAAAGGTAGGATACAAGGCTTTTGAACCATTGGAATGGAGACGGTCGTAAGTCAGATTCTCCATTGCATTCATGTGTTGCAACTCCACGCCGACAAACTCATAATCCTGTTGATTGTAAGGTAAAGCAAAACTGAATGCGTTGACTGCACGCAGATCAACACCTTTTACCTGAATTTCAATAATCTCATCTTTGTCATATACTTGTTTCGAGGTGCTTATCTCAATCGTACCGTCCACCTTTTCCGTACCACGGTTATCAACACCGCCTTCAAGCTCCATGGCGACCACCGAAATATCATAAGCGTCAATCAGACCGTTCTTATTGATATCACCATTGCTGATGTATCCTTCAAAATCGGAATCGCCCTTTCTCAGTCCTGTATAATTGGTATAAGATGTCAGGTCATTGCCGTCAATCTTACCGTCGACGTTAATGTCTCCTTGAAGATAGCTTTCCGTTCCGGGCACCTTGAATACATAGATTTCCTTACCGGAGCCGTAGTTGCCGACTGCTTCTGTAACGGATAGTTTGATATAGCGGGCAGTAGGATGTTGGGTGAAATTGAATACCTTCACCTCATCGTCACGCTGCCATTCAAATGTTCCGGCTTCCGTCCACTGTTCTTTGTTCATACTATAAGAAACGGTTCCTTTCAGCAATGTTCCGTTACCGGCGTTTGTACGTGGCAGGTAGTGGAATTTATCCAGTTGGTTGACAGTCACCAGGTCCATAACCAGTTCGAACGGAACGGCTTTTTCCCCGTATTTCGAGTGCCAGATATCTCCGGACTCTACAAAGTCGAACAGACGTTTCACGCCTACTCTTCCTTGCGAAGCGGCCGTACATTCGCCCCTGATACCACGGATAGCAAATTCAAGCGGATCGGACTTGGTCGCAGCACCGAACTCTGTCCAGGCGGAAGCTCCGTCTTTATTGACAGCACGTATTTTAAATGAGTAGGGCGTTTCGGGAGTCAGGTCTCCAAACAGTAGTTCCGTATCCTTTATCGTAGTATATAGCATATTCATAAAGTCAATCTCATAGAAATCGGCATTGGCCACTTTATCCCATGTCGGTTTCAAGGTATAGGCTTCCGTATTGTCGGCAGTAACCCGGGCAACAGGAGCTGCCAGAGTTCCGGAAGTGATCCGATAGCGGTCTTCGGGAACAAAACGGAATCCCTCAATGCGCAATGTCGTAGTATTGGCCGTAATATCGGTGGCACCCAATTTCACCAAAAGTTGCGGGTTCTTGGTGATAACGGTCTTTTCAAACTCGCTTCCCTTAGTCGCAAACCGATTCAGATCGGGAGCCTCATCGTAGAAGAAGACGTTTTCACCCTTTGCAAATTCATCTTTCGAAGCAGCCTTTGTCAGTTTCACTTTTTTCTTTCCCACTTGTGCCGTCACTTTTTTCGGCAGAGAAGTGACATTGATTCTGAACTCTGTAACCTTTTCTTTCACAAAGCCCGTAAAATCACCCTTTGCCGGATGAATGGTCACAGTAACGTCATTCTTGCTGCCAACCTCGGACTCGATATTGGTTGTTACTCCTTTACCCCGTTTGTATTCTTCGGATACACCGTCGTCATCATATTCGGTAAAAGAACTCTTGCCGTACGGGTAAAGCTCATAGATACGGATTCCTTTATCAATCTCATTTACATTATTATTAGGATTCGTCAGCGGAATAATCGCTCCGTTCTTCACGAATACGGGAAGCTTCCAGAGAGGAGCTGCAAAATTGTTGAGTATGCGGTTCCCGTCGTATTTTTCGCCCGTAAAATAATCAATCCATACACCTTCGCGCAAGTAAATGCCGTTACGGATATCATTTCCCTGCTCGTCAGCTTTGGTTGCCTGATAGATAGGAGCAACCAGAAAATAAGGCCCGTACAGATATTGGTACTGTGTAGCCGTACCTTGAGTATAGGCATTCGGGTATTCCAGAAACATCGCTCTTATCATCGGCATACCGTCTACGGCTTCCTTAGCGATACTGTAAGCATAAGGCATCAGTTCCGATTTCAGTTTCAGATACCAGCGGTTAATGGAGGTTGCCGGTTCTCCCAAGGCGTGCGGGTATTTCTCATTCGCTCCCCAACCGTCCATGTTCAGTTCCATTGGAGTAAACGTTTTCCATTGGAAATCACGGGTATTCACCTGCACATTCCTGCCACCGAAAATACCGTCCATGTCAGAAGTGATATTCGGCTGACCGGACAGTCCCGAGCCGATATAGGTCGGGATGTGGAAACGGATATATTCCCATACGCCTCCCGTCTGGTCACCCGACCAGATGCCCGCATAGCGCTGTGTGCCCGCCCAGCCGTCAAGGGAGATGATAAACGGTCTGGCGTCACTTCCGTAGTAAGGCATTATATGTCCGACGTCGGCTACTCCGTTCAATCCGAAAGAATAGCCGGCACCGACCCAGGCTACATCCGTTTTCAACACGCGTACTCCGGCATCCCTTACTTCTTTCACAATATCTCTCTGCAGCAAAGCGCTCACTCCTTCCTTAGGGTGCAGGTCAGACTGTGTCCACAGGCCGATTTCCACTCCGTTCTGACGGGCATAATCACCCAGACTTTTCAGATTTTGTATATTACCGTCCAATGTTTCCGTCTGTCCGTAGCCGGCTCCATAGCCGTCGTTCGGAAGCAGCCAGCCCAAAGGCATATCATGGTTCTTATAACGGTCTATCACAGCACGTGCCGAGAATTGGTAATTGTTTTTTTCACCGTTCAAAGATTCCTTGATACCACCGTTGTCCTTTTGGCTTTCCTTATATCGCTTTCCGTCTTCAAACAGAATGCCTTTCTCGTTTTCTGTCCAATAGTCACGGTTATAAGCGTTCAGATGTCCCTGATAGAAACCGAATTTAGGTAACAATACGGGATTTCCTGTCAGTTGGTAAAAGTCATTCAACAGAGCCACCGCACCGTCATTAATCATGTAGAACACATCCAGATAGTCTGATTCGTGAGACAATTTCACCTTTCCCTCTTCGGATGCTCCGAAGTCGTACTTCCCTTTTTTGAAGGTATACCACATCATACCGTAGCCGTTGGTAGACCAGTAGTAAGGGGTAGGAGAGGCGACTCCCCGTCTGTCCAACTGTTCTGGTTCTCGATAGAAATCACCTTACCCTTATGGGAGAACCGACCGTTCTGAACACCGCCACCGTAGAAGTATTCCTGCGGATTCTCTTTCAATGTCAGGGTTACTTTCCCTTTCTCAAAAAGAGGCGCTTCCAGTTCTTCCACTACAACAGTGTTGGTTGCCAGATTAGTTACCTTAAGCAAGGATGTCTTTTTATCCAGCCGGACTTTTATCTTTCCGGTAGTGAGGAAAACAAAATCTGTATTCTCTTCCAAATCCAGCTTTGAAACCGCCTTTCTGGGATTGTCGACTAATATCTGCGCCGCCGGCTTTGCTTGAGGATCCCGGATCACGCTTCCTGAGTTGTCCTGAAATACACGGAAGATATTTTCCCCGTAGAAGTCCAATGTCATACGCTGGCTATTGGGGAATAGTATTTCAACGGTGGTGGGGTTTATCTTTTTGGCACCGACAATGGGAGACAACACTTCTGTCTCTATCGCATTATTATATAACCTAGCCTGTATTAATGAAGGAGGTAACATCACAGATAGCCCCAATATAAACAAAAGTGATTTCTTCCATCTACTTGTTGTAGTTAGATTTCTCATATATTTTACAAATTAATGAATAATGTGAATCAGTTGCTAAAAATCAGCTGCTATATGCAACTAACAACAGTCACAAACCTAATAATTAAATTTTTCTTTCTATTATACTCTTATTTTATTAATCAAATATAGCTTTCTCAGATAGACGTACCACCTGCCTACAATTATTCTTCAATTCAAATACGACTACCCGGTTAATACCTTTAGCTAGTATAGCAGCTGGTACCGGAATAGTCCGCTGAGAAATATTCTCCCAAAAAGAACCTATATACTGCCCGTTTATCCAGACTTCTCCCATTCCCCAGCCCGAAGTATCTAAAAAAGATGTCTGTCGGAGTTTCTATCTCAAAAGTACCGCGATAGAAGCAAGGAGACTGTTTTGTTTGACAAGGGGTAAACTGGAGTTCTTCCACGTCACAGTCACGTATCAGGAGAGGTGTCATTTTCCAGTTCTCTATTTCAACATCTTCTAAAGTGATACTCCCGAAAAGTCCCTTGGAATTGTCCAATATCTCAGGCCCATAAGTAATACGCCCTATATTCTCTGCATAAAGTTGCAGATGATGTGTACCCGTAGAAACAGTCAGCTTAATATTCTTCTGATTATCAGTGATCCAGCCTTGTAATCTTCCATCAACATAGACTGAGGCATAGTCCCGAATATTCTCTACCGCCAATATTGGATCCACACCCTCCACAGTAATCTCCGCCTCATATAAAGCATAGCCGAACTCAATGCCCAATTCATTCATCGGCAGCAATCCCTCTGATTCCTGAACATCACCATACACTTGCTCTAAAGCCGCGACTTCCTGCATCGGAATCTCCTGTGCAGATAAAGTCAGTAAGGACAGGCAAAATAAACAACATATAAATAATTCTCTTCGCATAACTATTTTATTAAAAAGGATTGAATAAACTCTTCTTTTACAGTTGCTCGGGGAGCAAATTGGCCACTCTTCACATATTGATCAATACTCTTCAGCAATTGTTGAGTAGCAGGACGTTTATCCAGATCTTTCCGAGTATCAACAGCCAATACCAACAGTTTACCATTGTTTACCCTAGCCTCAAAGCCAATCCCTAGTTTCTGATTGGTTTCATAGCTATCTATTACCTGGATAAACGGACGAAGTTCTTGCGGAGTATCCGTCATATCAATCACTTTTGCATTCGTCAGAATATCCCACCACTGCCAATCAAGATGCTTTTCAGTGATGAAGTCTGCAAACATGGGCTGATCGGCATGAATAAGACAACCCAGTGTCGTTGGTGCCCATTTGAACATAATCGGATTCCAAAAATGATTGTGAAATACAGACTTACGCCCTTTCACTTTGTTCGGCTTCGGACAAAGAACAACTTTTTTCCCTTCTTGGAGATATTGTTTCGCTTTCGCATCATAGGTTGTTGTATATAATACATCAGGCGTTGTCTGCATCAAATCTTTATGATGGGGATAGACCCATATATCCCAACTATTATGAACTTTGTCACCAACGGACAGATGTATGGTTAATTTCTGCGGAGCAGTCACCGAATTCAACATATACTGAAACGTTCCAAGTGGAAAGACACCATAGTTTCCTATTCTTTGTGTCTTCAGTCTACCGGATTTCAGAACTCTGCCGGAAGCATCGGTAATCCACCACTTAGCTTTTGCACTTTTCAAGATAGAGGACTATAATTATACACTTCTGCCTTCCCTTCAAAAGTTTCATCACAATAATAGGCTCGTTTAGGAAAACGTAGTAAAGCAACAGTGGGTGCACAAAACTCACGGAATTTTTCAGGAGTAATCAAACCTTTAGACTCCCAAAACGGGTCGAGAATACCAACCGGAGCATATCCCTGTCCTGTAAAATCATTCAAGGCCAGAAGTTGAAAACCGGATTTAAGAGAAGTACGAAGTTCAGCTTCAATAACATCTTTATATTCCAGTACAGTCTGAGCCCCTGATACACGGAAGAAATCATCTGCTTGATCCAACATACCGTTTGCCGCCAATGATTCACGGAAAACTTCAAAGTTTCGAGCTTGAACCGGACCGGTAAAATTTGGAATCTCCTTGAAGTTAGGATATATGCAACGCTGTCCCGACTCATGAGAGATCACAGGCACATCAATGCCCAATTCTTTATTTTTATCCCAATCAGTATATGGCCGTCCTTCGTATATAGCCATATGTCCTTTAGGCGTTTGATGAGTGATGTAAAATTGGTCAGACTTCACACGTGTACGGGCTGTCGAACCACTAAATAGCCTGCGTTTGTCACTGACCCTCCCATAATGGGTTAGTTCTTCTATAAAATCAAAATTACCGGTTATCTCATTACCATTACAGTAAAGAACAAAAAGAGGGGTGATTACCATATTCTTTCAAGATAGCTTTTGTTCACGACGGAAAAAGTCATAACGTTTCTCATCCGGTTCGGCATCCTTTCCCCACATCGGCATTTCCACTTCCAGATAAATTCCTAGTTTATCCGCTGTCCGAAATGCCGCAGCAGGTGGACACCAGGAATGGAAACGCATATGGTTCATCCCATAATCTTTCAGAATCGTTAATATACGTTCCCACGAAGCATCATCCACTGGAGCATAACCTGTTTTAGGAAATACTGCATTTTCTACTGTTCCACGCAAATGTACCCGATGACCATTAATCAGAATATTGTCTCTATCTGCCTTTATTTCACGCATTCCGAAGGTAGCGGACTGTGTATGTTGATAGTTTGTACTACCCGTAGTCGTTGCCAGATCACATTGCAACGTATAGAGATTAGAGTAAACTCATTCCCACAACCGAATATCTTTACCTAACGCTATGATATCTTCTACGTAAAATACTGAATCATTCCCAGAAACCATTGTCTCTCTAGTCTGCTTATATTGTTCGCCGGAAATTGTAAAAATACCTTCCCTGTAACGAGTTTATGAGTGTGATTCAATATCTTCATCCTGACTTTGACTGAATGCTCCGATACATTCGGATACAGTTGCATATCCTCAATATATACAGGATCAAGAGCTACCAGTTTCATTTCCCAAAATCCCATTCCAGTTTATTTGAGTATATTCCGAATGAGCATGATCCCATTTATGGGTATTGTATTGATAACGATTATCAACGCATACAGTAATAAGATGCGTCTTACCCGGTTTCACGAAATCTGTCAGTTCGTGATTGTGGGGAACACTGATATAGTCTATTTCACTGACTTCCTTTGTGTCTACATAAATAGAACTCAACCAGTGTACGCGTTCGAAAGATATAAAAATACGTTTGCCTTTCCACTCTTTTGGAATAGTTATTTCACGTTGATACCAAGCCGGTCCCATATACTCATACACACGAGTCAAACGGTCAATGTGACGATAAGGAGATTTATAACCAATTTTATAGTCATCCGTAATCCCTGGTAGAAGGATGCTCTCCTGCAAGCGATGCATATAACGAATATCCAAAGAACCGCGTCGAAAATCCATCAGGTCAGTTTGAAATCCCCATTGACCAGACAGATCTATTTCTTGCGTCTGTGCCTTCAATAAAGATAACTGGGTTATCAATACAAATACAATAAGAATGGATTTAATAAACTTTTTTCTCATACAGTCTTGTATTAAAACATCATATATCAACAATTTATTTTCTACATAGAATAATTAATGATATTATTACTTTACTCTTATAAAGAAATAAAAAGAGAGCACTTCAAAAAGTATGAAGCCTGTTAAGCAACTACTTTAGAAAGTGCCCTCTGTGTATAAGGACCTATTTCAAACCGTCGGATTAGAGTTTAAGGCCAAGTCCAAATTCAGCTACTTGCGCAGATGAACCTCCTGAACTATATGACCTATATTGTACTTTAACATACCGATAGGTTGATTCTGGTATATCAAAATATTGATATCATATAAGTCTTCGATAATATTAATAACTTCATCATTTATTTTTGTAAAAGTTTCATTATCATTACTACCATAAATATCTACAGACAACACCTGTAATTGTAACCATTATTCTGTTTCCTATGTTGCCAATAAAATAATTGAAAGTTTGTTCCGCTGCTGCATATCAACAACAAAATAAAGAGGTTCGTTTATACCCGCAGCCATAAGTCACTTCCATGGATTTTCCAGGTTTAATCATTGACAAATAAGTACTTTGTTTTACCATCAATATATCTTCCGGATTTTCCTGTATTTCCATCCGTTACATAGTTTTGTCCATTACTATATTTTGCAAAAGTAGTTACTGTCCAAGAATACGATCCAGCCTAATATCACCAATAATATTCAATGTTATAACATCCGTCACTCCACTTTCATCAACTGCAGCAACATTAATTTTTGCTTCACCTGCAGCAACTCCTTTAACCACACCTGACTCTGAAAGTTCAACGAATGCTTCACTACCTTCTGCAAGAGTAAAGGCCAGGTTTTGATAACTTGCATTAGTTGGTAATACTTTTACTACCGTATTCAGATCCAACGTCTCATTTATATTAATAGATTCTGGCATAGCACTTTTATCAATACTTTCAACCTACCGTCGGAGCCTTCCCTTGTTCTACAACAAGTTCCACTTGATGACTTTCATCATAAATCAAAGACATCTTAGCTGTACGCCCATTTATATTCTCCGACAAATCTACATCTATCATTATCTTACTATCCTTGATATAGCCCTAAGCACCAACTCTCATGATTTATAATATATACCACACTCGCATCAAGCCCTTTGGCCAACGTATAGTCGCATGTCAAACTTCCTCCTTCATAACCAATAGTCATTGGATCTGTTGACACAGTTATCCAGTTATCTGGAACGACAACTGTTTCTTCGTCATCACAGGCAGCAACAAAAAATCCTGCAAACAACAATAGTATCACTGATAATATATTATTTATATTCTTCATATTCTTAAATTTTAATTATTATAGATCATTTATTATTCAATCATTTATAATCATCCAAATTGATTTCCGTTATCTGATGAACGTTCGGATGTGGCATTTCATACCACCTTTTCCGTTAATTTCCTCCTTCAACAGTTCAATCTGTTCTTCTGTGATTTCGAATGCTTTATTTCCATAATCATTCAGTGTAGTTTTAACCGGATATAAGAATCCCCACTTCTCAAAGAAATCGAGCATATTCAATCCTGAAATGTCACATACCTGACGTACAAAATCCAGCTGGTTCATACCTTGATTCTCACCCTTGTCACTCGGACTCTCATGAGTACGAAAATATTCATATAATTTATGATAAAAATCAGTTTTTTCCAATACATCTATCATGTACAGTTTGAGCTGCCAAAATGGTACAAGTTGAGTTTCACGAGTAATATTTGCAATACCAGGAAGACAATGAGGACGTTTACCATCCACTATCAATGACGTAGCGCCTTGATAAATATTATTATACGTTCCCAATGTCTGATCGTTCTCATCTTTCAACGTACATCCGTCAACCAACAACTTGCAAGGACGGCCGAATGATGTCTGTATAAAAAGCGACATAATGTTATTGGAAACTTCAGTCAAACCGGACCATTTCAACCCCGGACGTGTCTGATTGCAATGACCTACTTCATGCGCAGGTCCCCAACAACGAGTAGGAAAATTTTCTGGTTTACAGAACGGTTCCGCATAGTAATCACTAGCATTATAAACTGTACGATAATCTGATGCGTTCGGGCTCTTTGCCTTGTAGTCAATAGAAAAATGCATCCGGTTATTGAACATCTTATCATATTTAACAAGTCCCATAAACTCTTCCTCCAAATATACTAGACGATCCAAATTTTCAATAGTCTTCGTTATCTCTGTATTGTACTTTTTGAAGTCAGATATTCTCCACGTCAAATGTGAGTATTCTCCCAAGACATCTATCTCCTGATACTTTGCATTGTCGCGAATCTGAGCCCAATCACTTTCCTTGTTTTTCTGAATATCAAAATAACCGTTTACTTTTCCATTCGCAAAATGTACTTTTACCGTCTTTGCCTCAATATTCCTTTTCTGGTCATTATCAGCATCTTCAAGCCGGAGAGGAATGTCATCATTTACATGATTCAAAATATAAATCAAACCGCCTACCTCTACTGTTATCTCATTATATCCTTCCGACAACTCGTAGGTTTTCGAATTGTTGTAACCACCGTTCAGATCTTGAATAAGCATCGAAATTCTACCACCCTCATAAATATCATCGACAAATATAGCCAAGGTCTCACCCGCTTTTGCATAAATTCCAGTCGGATTATCTCTCAGGCTGTATTTAGATGTCTTATTAGCCGTAGCCATTACTGCTGGATTCTGGTAAGGACGGTAATCCGCCAATCGATAAGCAGACTCATAGTTTCCACTTAGCAAAGCAAGTCCCAATTCTTTCAAATATTCATTAGGGATTTGCTTAATCTGCTTTTCTGTCACGCCAGCTTTAAGCTGTAAACCCATATTATCAGCAAAAATTGTAGCTGGATCAAATTTATTACTACTAGCTTCATAAAATTCCATCTCAGCACAGCTTACTCTATCCTCATAGGCTTTAGTTATGATAAAACGAACAAATTTGGCATCCTCCACAGGCTTAGACAACTTTATAGTAAATGGCGTATGCACCCCATTACCTCTTGCATAATCACCTATTTTCACAAAATCATCCGGTTTATCGGCTGTCGAAACTTCCACTGTAAATTGATCGAATGAGCCCCATTTGTTTCCGGAGTCAGTACGTGGAGTATAAACGATACTATTCAGTGTATGCCCCTTCTCCAGTTCATACCTGATAGAAAATGGATATGAGACCTGCCCAAACGCGGAATTAAAATATGTTTTCTTATTTCCATCATAGGACATCTTTAAGGTCAACGGATTCTGGTCTGTATCTTTACCTTGCGTTTCCTCAGAAGTGGCCTCGCCGCCAATTACTTTTATTAATTTGTCAGCAGAACTGGGAGCTGCTTCTTGAGAAATTGTGATATTACATTTATGATTGTCATCATACATCAATGTCAATACAGAACTTCTGACTCTCTCTGCAAAAGAATGTTCGCATACAATCGTCATTTTACCATTTTCAACAAGGGCGGTCAACCAATCTTCTCCCTTATTACTTAAAGTTGATGCTATCTGGTTTATGTCCAATCCTTGCCCCAATACGAACTCACGTTTTTCTGTCCCTCCCTCATAAGGAAAGCTCACGGACTCTGTAGAAATTGTAATCCAATCATCAGGAATAGCCGAACTTGCACTGTCACTACATGAATAGCCTAAACAAGGATAAAGCAAAGATAATAAGATTACCCTCAACTTACACCAATGGCCTTTTATGATAGGTATTTTTGTATTTTTCATGACCTCATTTCGATATTTTACGTTAACTTATTTTATGCAAGAGTTTATATTTAAGGTAGTCCAGTATGAATAACATGTAAAGCAAAGGCAAAGTCGGAACAAAAGAGCCCGGTCTCTGCCTTTGTTTATCAAACTGTCATACGATTAATTCCATAACGGATTTTGAACCGTCAATTTACTCTTCTGCATTTCATTGTAAGGTACAGGATAAAGCAACATAGCTTTTTTGACCATGGATATCTATCTACCACAATACGGTTGTAGTATGAATCTTCACCAATTTTATCATAAAATTCAATTGCAGTGTTTTTAGCACTATTGTATTTTTTACTGCTGCTTTACTGATGTCCATACCATAACGTATCAACAGTTTATTCTCATTATCTTTAATCCATTCACCAGTAGCCTCATCCTGTGACCATCCTGCACGCATCCATCATGCATATCAAAATAATAGTTCCCTTCTCCCAACATTTCAATAATACGTTCACGATAGATAGCTTCACGCTGCAAATCCTGATTTCCTATAATATTCTTTCCATAAGGTGCAGGTTTCGTAGCCAGTTCCTTATATCCGGGAATACCAGCACGTTCACGCACCAAATCCAGATACTTAATTACATTTTCATCGTTCGGATTTATCTCATTACATACTTCTGCATAGTACAAGTAGAAATCTGCTAAACGGAAATAGATCCAAGGACGTCCCCAGTCCGTAGGATTCGATCCTTCTTTCAGTAATGTACGGTTATTAAACTTATAAAGTAAATAGCCTGCACGTGCATGCATAGTGTTATCTCTATAGCCTGCACCACCTTTACTAAAATAAGCTCCCCAATCTGAGTAACTGCTTCTTTGTATATGCCAGCTCTTTCCTTCGTATGTAACATCAGCATAAAAACGAGGCTCGCGATTAACATACATATTGAAGATGTGCTTGTCTACATGTTGTTTATTATTACAAACATTTACCCAGTTCGTAAATCCGTTTTCATTATAATCAGGGATCTTCACTGATATCCAATCCACTATCCGTAAAGAACAAATCGACAATATTCTGATAAAAACCGACATTACCCATAGCACTAGGAATATCTCCGGGGATTGTGCGAGCTTCCATTTTAGCAGTGACGCCATCATTATAATCGTTATTTCCGTTAGCCCAAAGAATCTCATCGTTATAATGTTGGAACAATTCATATATTGATGTATGAGGATCTCTCTCTTTGGAATAATAAAGATCCATACCATGTGCTTCGGCAAATCTCAACAAAGCTTCAAGATGTGTCTTGGCAGTTTGCCATTTGTTATCATCACGATCGGGGAAAAGACGCTTTCCATCATGATTTGTCAAACTCAACGCTTCTTTATAGCCTCCATTAAACAGAGGAGAAGCTGCATATACCCACAAACGTGCACGTAATGCTAAAGCAGCCGCTTTTGTAGGACGCAGGATTTCACGAAGATTGTACATACTGTTGTCATGGCTGGTATCATCCCCTGTCCCTGTTTTTATCGTTTCAGGCAGATCATCCCTATATTCACCGTTTATAACAGATTCTAATAACTGATCAATGTGTCCTACCATTTCATCAACAGATGCACGTGCATAATCAAGGCTCTCATCTGATGGATCAGCTGTCTCGGAAATAATAGGTGTAGGACCATAGAATTCAAATAACAAGAAATAGTTATAAGCAAGCAGATAAGTAACATCCGCCTTATAACGGCGCATCTCTTCTACTGAAATATAACCGTCAGCATTGATCGGATCACCTATGCTTTCAGGTGCCATATCCAAAAAGATCATTGCCTGGCGAATTTGTTTATAACAATTCCACCAACGGTTGTGAGTGGTACTACTAGGAGTAAAAAGTATTCTGTCCGAATTTCAACACACTAGGATGAGCACAAACGATTTCTCCTGAATAGATAGCTTGCGCATTAACGGTTCCATTTGAATTTTTACATCCAAACCCGCTTCCGAATAGTTCGGACAAGTTTGATAGATTTCTCCATACCATTGTTTAATATATTTAGCTTTGGAAAACACTTCTTCCTTGTCTAGATTTTGAGCAAGTTCTTTAGAAACATCCAAATAATCTGAGCAAGAGGTCAACATACCTGTCATTAATACGACGGTTGCTGTACATACTGTTTTTATAATATTCATAATTAATTATTCTTATAATTGATTATTGGTTAAAAAGTCACATCAAGACCGAAAGTCCAGGTCGCGTTAATCGGATATCTTGCACCGCTGTTTCCAATTTCCGGATCCCACATTTTAACATGATCCCACACAGCAAGATTACTTCCCTGCACATAAATACGGAGGTTCTGCATTTTCCATCTCTGCACCAATTTTTTATCAAACTGATAACCCAATTCGACATTTTTCAGACGGAGAAAACTCCCATCTCTGTACCACCATGTACTATTCAGCGTATTATTACTATACTCATTGGTATGTAAACGAGGGATATAAAACATTCATATTATTGGGATCACTTGCAGTCCAATGATCGGCAGCTTGTACACGTGCAGAAGATTGATCTTTTCCATTAGCAAATGGGACAAAATAACTAGTGTTTGCTTTCAAGTTAACGGATGTTCTACCTACTCCCTGGAAAAATACACCGGCATAAATACCTTTATATTGTACATTCAGTCCGAAGCCATAAACAAGTTGCGGATTATTTGGATAAATGCCGCTATAATAAGTCTGGTCATTATCGTCAATAACACCATCACCATTCAAGTCTTTATATTTAATATCACCAGGCTTCACATCAGCAGCATAAGTAGCAATTCCATCTTTTAATTTATAATTATAGCTACCATCTGATTTTTCAGTAATAATAAAATCCTGATTGGTAAATAATCCTTCCGCTACATATATTTTATTTGTCCCGATAGAAGTACCAGTTTGAGCAAGCCATGGATAAGCCTGTGGAATCTCATCCTTTTCTATAATCTTGTTAACAGCATATGTTACATTACCTCTAGCTGAAAGCACCCAGTCTTTTCCGATATTATGTTTAACTGTAATACTAGCATCAAAACCTTCATTAGTCGTGACACCAAAATTCTGCCATGGATTTTGACGGAAACCAGTAGCCGTAGGAATAGTTACACGCTGAATCAAAATATCTTCCCGTCGATTATGAAAATAATCAGCAGTAATATCAACACGACCACGGAATAATCCCATATCAATACCGAAATTGCTTTTCTTCTCTATTTCCCAACTAATATATGGAGCAGCAAATGTGTTTTCATAAATTCTTCCCATATCATTAGTAGGGCCACCATTAGTTCCGGGATTCAAGCCTACATTTTGACTACCGCTATCAGTCAATAACTCTCTATATACAAAACGGTTACCTCCTGTATTATCATTTCCTGTAAGACCATAAGAAGCTCTCAAACGTAATTTACTAAGAATATTCAAGATATTCTCCTTTTGCATAAATTTCTCAGCATGTACATTCCAAGCGGCACCTACTGCCAGGAAAAATACCCCAACGATTACCAGGAGCGAAGTTTTCACTACCTGTTGCACCAAAACTAGCTTCTAATACATAACGATTATCATAAGCATAAGTACCCCGCATTACAATATTCTGTTTACGATAAGGCAACAGTTTCAAACCACCTACTTCTTCCGCTCCAGAAGATTTTCTAGAACCTTGGTATTGAGTTTCTCTTTTGATTGTATACAAAAGTTCCTGTAACAGCGTGTTTTTGGCAAAAGTACGTTCGTAGTTCAACTGCGCTTCAATATATAATTTTTTAGTACCACTGCTTGTGCTAACAGAAGCTTCCCCAAGCGGGACTACCTTCTGAAAATAGTTTTTGATAAGCTAAACCGTTTTCATCTCTACCGGTAACGGTATATTTATCCGGACTCGCCGAACGTTTTAAAGTAGAACTGAAATCTGCATCAAAACTTATACTACCTTGAACAGACAGTCCTTTCGTTATGAAGTCGAGTTTTTGTCTCAAAGTTGCCTTAGTTTGCATTGCTAGAGACCATTTCTTAGAATAACCGGAATAATTAAGTAAATTATAAGGATTATAACGTCCATCCGCATCTGTATCACAAACTGCAGCAGTCCCGTCCGACCATGTAAAAGGTACCAAATGAGTCGGGAAAAGTATGATATGTTTAAAAATCTGGTCAGAAGAATTTCCGGGGTTATTTTGAGTTCTGTATTGTCCACTCATATCAACGGAAAGTTTGGTCGTCGGAGTAATATCCATATCTACATTGGAGCGCAAATTATAACGTTCCAATCCGATATTGGCATTGTAGTCATCCAATGGATTCGATTTAAACATACCATTTTCCTTATAATAAGCTCCTGATACAAAGAACTTAGTTTTTTCCGAACCTCCTCGCAGATTCACTGTATAACGTTGATTCTGCGTGTTATTAGATAATAAGTCGGTCCAAATAGAATTCGGGTATAAATCCGGATCAACTCCATCCCGATACCTTGCCAACGCTTCTGCACTGTATGGAGCGCTATTTTGCACATAATTATCCCAATTAGGATTACCCGCATCATTCCAAGACGCTTCATTCCACATTGATAAATAATCCCAAGAGTTCATCAACTCCGGCATACGAGTAGGAGTAGCAATACTATATTGTGCGTTGAAGCTGATAATAGTTTTTTGTGCACGCCCACGTTTTGTTGTAATCAAAACTACACCATTAGCACCTTCAGAACCATATACAGCAGTAGCAGCAGCATCTTTCAAGACAGTAAATGTCTCAATTTCATCTGTGTCAAGATCATTCATGCTACGAGGAACACCATCCACCAACACCAATGGACTCGTACCACCTGCGTATGAACTTTGACCACGAATCCAAAAATCGGCATCATCATTTCCCGGTTCTCCAGAACGTTGAATGGCAATCACACCAGCAACCTGACCAGCAATCGTATTTGATAAACTACGCGTTGGTATAGCAATCTCTGCAGGTTTCATTGTATTCACAGAAGATACTACACTTTCTTTCTTTTGTGAACCGTAACCAATAACAACAACGTCATCCAGATTTACATTCGATTCCGCCATAGCAATGTTGATAACACTTTTATCCTTTACTTTCTGTTCAACACTATTATAACCAATATAGCGGAATTCCAAAACTTCACCTTCTCTTGCTTTAATAGTGTATTTACCATCCATATCGGTTAATACACCGTTAATAGTGCCTTTCACTATTACTGTGGCACCAATAATAGGCTCCCCTGCTCCATCGGAAACGGTACCAGTGACAGTTTTGGTCGCTCCTTTCTTAGAACTCAACGTTTCTTTAGAAGAAAGCGACAATACTATTTGTTTATTCTGAAATTTGAATGTAATATTAGTCGGTTCAAACATTTTACGAAGCGCCAGACGCACTTCTTCATTCTTGCAGTTCAGACTTACCAATTGTTCTGCATTTATTTCAGTCGCATCATAAGAGAACAAATACCCCGAAGCCTTCTCTACTCTTGCCATAGCTTCTTTTAAACGTATTTTACTAAACGAAATGCTAATCTTCTCCGTACCGCTCTGAGCGAATATTCCTATAGAAAAGAGGCATACGATAATTAATAAATAAAATTTCTTGTATTCCATAAGTAATTTAGATGTTTTTTTTTCCATAACATTTTTAATTCTAAGTGTTTTTCGAATTGATGTAAGATCATAGTTTCACATAGGCTTTCATATTTAAAGATTCAACAATATTGTTTTATATATTCTAAACAAGCAATTACCAACCAGCATGTTCGTTCTTATTCTCACGCGAGTCAGCATTGCGTTTCTTTTCTCCTGTATAATTCCATTCAATTTCGTCCGTGTATTCTTTTCCGTTATGTGTTGCAACGGTTCTTATTACATTTTTACCTTGTTCCAGTGTTACATTATCAAAAAAACATAATGTACATCAGTATATCCCTTGCGAATACCAGTCAATTCTTTACCATTAAGATATACTATAGGAGTACCAATATTAGAATAAACTGTCACAGAGGTCTGTTTCCGCTCACGATCCGCATTTCGGCGCTGCGTCAAATACAATACAGGCTCCTTGCTCCAGTTGGCTTTATACCAATAATAAGAATCCTTCTTGATTTTCCGGTCAAAAGTCATCAAGCCTTTCAAGTTACGAGCAGGTACACCACCCCGACTCCACATCGGCACAGCAAAATCAAACATGTTCCATAGATAAGAAGCAATAATATAGGGATGCTCAGCTATCACACTCCACTGATATTCATGCGTCTTGGTCTGGAAAGTTTCCGGATAATAAGGCTTTCCCCAGTTCAACGCATCACCGAGATCTTCAGTATGATGTTCCAACTTGGCATCCGCACCATATTCTGTCGACATCAGCTTTTTGCCACGGGTACTTTTCTTCCAATCCTTTCACCCATGGTTCAATATCTTGTAGCTTCTTCTCATACCATCCGAAATAGCGGTTCATCCCCTGAATATCTGTATTCTGATTCACTGCATGTTCAGCATGTCCGAAACCATTGACAGCTACAGTATAACGATCCGGGTCCTCTGTCTTGGCAAGATTATGAAGTGCTTGCGTCAGCCCGGCTGTATATTCGTGAGGTTGATATACCTCATTATGCAACCCCCAAACATAGATAGAAGGGTGATTAAAACTCTGACGAATCAACTCACGAAGCTGAGACTGCGCGTTTTCCGCTTCGTAGCCTGTCACACGATTCACAAAAGGGATTTCAGCCCAAATGACCAATCCCAAAGAATCACAACGAGAATAGAGATAATCTGATTGTTGATAATGGGCAAAACGGACAGTTGTGGCCCCTACGTCCATTATCTGTGCTAAATCAAAATCATGTTCTTTATTAGTCAAAGCACTTCCTAATCCCCACCAATCCTGATGACGGGTTACACCATACATCGGATATTTCTCATCATTCAAATAAAATCCTTTACCGGCAACAACCTCAAACTTACGAACACCCAAAGGCTGGATAACTTCATCAATGACCCTTCCTTCTGCTACCAAACGTGAAACGACTTTATACAAATAAGGATCTTTACGTCCTTGCCAAAGATGAGGTTTGTTTAATTTAAAAGTTGAAAAATAAGTTTGCGTTCCTTGAGGAGTTAATTCCAAAGGAAGACGATGTGAAGCAACTCTCTTTCCTTCTTGGGTATAGAGAGTATTTTCAAGTACTAAATTCGCAGGAGTAAGGCTACCATTGTCTAATTTTACTTTTACAGTAATATCTGCAGAACGTTTCGAAACATTTTTCTGAGTAATATAAACACCTGGAGAAGCACAATCGGTAACTGTTATATTATTTTGCTCAGTAACAATTAGCCATACCGGGCGATAGATACCTCCATACACTCCGAAAAGGCTATGATTCACCGGAATAACATCCGGTCGTGCAGTATTATCAGCTTTTACCATGATTTCATTCTCAGCTCCAAATTTCAAAGCTGTTCCTATCTCAAAAGCAAAAGCACTATAACCTCCTTTATGGGTTCCTACAAGCTTACTGTTAACATATACCTCGGTGTTTGCGCCCACACCTTCAAATCGAAGAAATACACGCTTCCCTTTCAATTCCTCATTAAAGAATTGTGTTTTCCTGTAATAACCAACTCCTTCATAGAAAGCATCAGCTTTTACCTGCATATCTTTAGCGTTCCAGGTATGAGGCAGATTTACAGTTTCCCATTTCCCATCCCATTGAGCAACAACTTTTACTGGGTCTTCCGAAAAGGCCCGCGTTTGAATAGCCATCCTTCATTGAAAGAGGTCACTTCCCGGGCAGAGAGAGAAAAACTGCCCGATCAATACTAACAAAATGAATGTAAATTTGAACTTCATATTACAATCCTCTTTTTGATTTATGTTAAAGCATCTCGATAAATACTTTTTGTTCCTTTAGCTGCACGAACTTTAAGCTGAATTACATAAGGTTCACCCGGATTCTTTTTGGGAACAGATACATTATATTCGTTACGAGCTGTTTCAACAACTTTGATATCTTCGTTAGTATCTAATAAAGAAGCTTTTTCAACTGAAATTCCTTTCGGGGTTTTTACTATCAAACGTTCACTATATGGTTGATTGAATACTACCATATACACTTCATCGTTTTTACCGCGTGTATAATACCCCCAGTCTTGCTTGTCAAATCCGGCATAATCGCAAGCATAAACAGCTTTTCCGTAACGATTCATCCATTTGCCGATAGCAGTCGCCAAAGCTTTTCTTCCGGACGAAAATCTCCATCTGCTTGAGGACCAAAGTTTACAACCATATTTCCTCCCATAGAAACAGCATGTACAATACGATCAAGTACTTCAATCGGAGTTTTGACATAACTCAATGACCAGTCTTTATGATATCCCCATTGGTTTTCGGGTACAGTCATACAAGCCTCCCAATCCCATTGTGTAACCTTAAGGTCTTTTACTGGATCGGGTAAACGACGTTCGTAACCTGATTCATAATCTCCCATCAAACGACCATTACTATCGAAATGACGTTTTCCTTTATCATCGGCACGCAGACGGCTATTAATAGTAACCCCGGAAGCATCTCCTTCAGCATTTGTTCTGCATGAGCTGTCCACCAACCATTCTTTTTAACGCTGGCATCCCACGTACCATCAAACCAGAAGTCCTTAACGGTCGGGTAACGTGTTGCCAGTTCTTTCAGTTGATTGTCGGTAAATTCAAGGAAACGGCTGAAGGCGATGCTATCTTCTTCAGATTTTATATCATAACGATAATCCGGATTACTCCAGTCCATCACTGAAAAATAGAAATGTACATCAATACCTTCATCGTTGTAGGCTTTTACCATTTCGCCCAACAAGTCTTTTTTTATAAGGAGTATTCGCTACCGTATATTGAGTATATTTACTCGGCCACAAACAGAAACCTTCATGATGCTTCGTTGTTATCTTTACATACTTAGCTCCCATCTCTTTAGCCATCTTTGCCCATTTCTTCGCATCAAATTTCGTAGGGTTCCATTGATCCATCAGTTTCAGCCATTCATCAGCAGGTACTTTTGCCCAGCTTTTCAGCCATTCGGCAGCCCCACCGTACATCTTTCCGTTCCATTCACCCCCAGGAATGGCATACAATCCCCAATGAATAAAGGCTCCCAAACGATTATCCCGGAATTTTTGCATTGCAGGATCCTGTCGCTTCCCTCATTCGTTGCTCCATATTTTAAAGAGATTTCTTCTTTAATTCCCTGAGCGGAGGTTATCGAACCAATAGTAACTAATAGTAAGAATAATGTTATTAATTTGCTTTTCATGTGATAAGTTATATTATAATGAGTATAATTAGAAGTCTTTGATTGCTTGAAATCTTCTCATATTTCATCGGTCATAGCCGCCACATCTATTACCGGGTTCTTTATAATCAGCCATATTAATTTCTTCTCTTAATGCATTGGTCTGATTTTCAGTAATTATAAAAATTTTATTTCCATATTTTTTGTGCCCTTCATACTTGTTTAATTAACTTTTTGATTTTATGTACTAAAACTAAATTAAAGCGATGTAAAAGTGGAGGAGAAACACAATACCTATAAATACAAATATTGCAAAAAGCAGACGTATGAATCCACATGGAAAAAATGAACACCTAAAATGGAAGATTTGGTCACATTTTAGCCTTTTTCTCCAATTTAATAAGACCTCTTATGTACAATATTAGTGGATGTCATGTATAATTTGATAGTAGATGAAAACACATTATTCTTTCTTCCTACTTCTTACAGTTTGCGGAGCGACCCCAAAAAAATGCTTTGAAAGATTTACTGAAATAACGTGGAGAAGAAAACCCTAACCGTATAGAAATCTCCGAGATATTTAATTCCGGATGGTTCTTCAATAAAGACATTGCCTCATCCAACTTTATTTTTAGAATAAACTCATTCGGAGTCAATCCGGTCATTTGTTTGAATTGCATATATAGTTTACTACGTCCCACACAGAGTTCGGAAGCAAGAGCAGTAACATCAAAAGCAGGATTTTCAAAGTTCTCCTTAATAATATTCACACATTTCGCTAATAATTCCTTATCTCTTTCATTTATAGCTTCTGTCACCGGAGACTCCGTAATGGTCTTACCTGCATAATGTGCTATCAAACGTTTTTTATTTTTAATCAGATTATTACAACGAGCAATCAATACTTTTACATTAAATGGTTTCGTTACATAATCATCTGCACCAAACATTAACCCCTCCACAACATACTCAACAGAAGTCTGAGCCGTTAATAAAATCACAGAAATATGAGAAAGTTCCACATTGGTTTTAATCTTATAACATAATTCTTTACCAGACATTTCAGGCATCATCACATCACTTATAATCAAGTCCGGCTGAATTTGTCGTGCCATTTCCAGTCCTTCACGTCCATCATGTGCAATATATACCTTATATATCGGCAAAAACAAATCTTCCAGCATAGACAACAATTCTTCATTATCATCTACCAAAAGAATAATGGGTTTATCTTCTTCCTTAATATTCTCTTGTACTTTCGTTTTTTTCTTCTTCCACATCCATTATTTGTTCAAAGGGAAGCATAGGAACCGCCTCGGAAATAATTACTGACTCTCTACTTTCTACAGTAGCCATTTCTTCATCAGTAAAATGACGATTTCCCAAAGGAAGAGATAACGTGAATTTAGTACCTTTTCCCACAGTACTTTCTACATCAATCTTTCCATGATGCATATTCATAATTCCTTTTGCCAACGCCAATCCGATGCCCGTTCCTAATGTGAACGAAGAAGAATTATCTGTTTGATAAAATCTCTCAAAAATCTTTGAAATATGTTCTTCCGGAATGCCCGACCCTGTATCACATACCGACACAATCGCTTGAGAAGCAAGCATTCTTACCTCTACCCTTATATTTCCCTTATTGGATGTATACTTAAAAGCATTCGACAATAAATTAAAAATCACTTTCTGTAACTGTATTGGATCAAACCAGACAGAAATCGTTTCCTCTACAGAATCAAAGCGATATGTGATCTCTTTTTTTGTGCATATTCATAAAAACACATATAAATCTGTCGCGTAAATGTGACCAGATTCTGTTCTTCAACCTTAAGTTTCAAATAACCTTGTTCCTGTTTACGAAAATCAAGCAATTCTGATATCAGATTCCGCATATGCCATGCATTTTTATAAATGCGAAGGATACGGTTATAAATAGTTGTGCCCAAATCCATTCTGCATCAATACCTCAATCTGTCCAAGAATGAGTGTTAATGGGGTACGAAATTCATGAGAAATATTAGTAAAGAAGCGCAATTTTACTTGATTGAGTTCTTCAATCCTCTCTTTTTCTTTTCGCTCAAACTCCAAAGAGGACTTTAAAGCAGCCTGACGAGTTTTGAAACGAATAAATGCAATCATCACCCCTAGCAAACATAGAAGATAGAAAAAATAGGCCCAGACAGTGGCATAAAAAGGAGCAGAAACATGTATATTCAAATGAACTTCCTCATCCAGATTTTACTTTACCAGCTAATGGACGGGCTCTAAGTATATATTCACCAGGAGGTAAATTCATATAAGTTATTGTTGTACCAGTGGTTTGAGTCCAAGCCTTATCAAATCCTTCTAAACGATACTCAAATAAACGGTTACGATCATTATTATAATTAAAGGATGCAAATTCAACAGTTATATTATTTTGTTTATAGCTTAAATAAATATCCGATGTCTTCGCCAGTATATCAGTCAAAATACCAGACTGGTCATTAGGACAAATTTCTTCATTGAAAATAAACAATTTATCAAAATTCAAAAGACTCTTGGAAGGTAAAGCATATAAAGATTGCTTCTGGAATAAAGCCAAGCCATTAGTACCGCTAATAAAAAAGAGTTCCATTCTTATCTAGATACAAAGCAGATCCCTGACTATAAGTCTGATTAAACAGGTGATAGGTATTTTCAACTTCTCCTTTCTCTCTATTAAAAATAGAAAGTCCTTTTCCATGAAGAATAAATAAACGATGATCTTCAACAGATTCACAGATATAATAACAATAATCACTCGGCAGACATTGATTCGAAGTACTGTATGACTTAAATGATTGCTCCCCTTCTTGATATTCATATATACCCGATCCTATCGTACAAAAAGAATACACTTCCTCTACTGTCCTCAAAAATATGGACAACTTTAAATCGTCCTATTGAAGAAGGATTATTAGTATCCATTGCATACTCAGTTATTTTTGATGAAGGCAAATCCACGCAAATAACACCTCCATTAACCGATGCCAACCACATACGTTGTCGACTATCAATCAGGAAGGTTTCAAAAGCATATCTTTTATTCAATAGCTTCCGGACATTTACATCATTCGAGAGTGGTGAAAATTTCTCAGTCACCGGATCCATAAAAGCAACCCCTCCCTGTGTTAATAAAGCAAGCCCTATCCTTATACTCTTGAATATCGTTCACTATCTCATGCGGTAATGATGTGGGATCACCTACTATATTATGAAGCGTATGTCCTTTATTCGATTTCAGATCCAACACAAATATTCCCCAAGATGAGCACCAACATATAGCCGTTCATTTTCTTTTTCGATAGAATATTGACTTGAGATTATTACTACCCACACTACTCGCATCACCTTTCCGATGTTGATACCGAGTAAATATCCCGGTATCTGCATTATAACAATTCAATCCTCCTCCCTCTGTACAAATCCACAATCTTCCACTACTATCCTCCGCCATCTTTCCAACGACAGGAAAACTCAAACAGTCTTCCTGCAACGGCTCTGCATAGTAAAAATGATTACTAGTCTTACTCGGATTAAAGACATTTACACCTCCATAATAAGTTCCTACCCAAATATTACCTTGCATATCTTTGTGGAGAGATAAAACGGAGTGGTGGCTCAAGGTGTTTGGAGAATCACCATAACGTGTATAATGCTCCCATTTATCAATTGTAGGATCATAACAATCAAGTCCGCGAAAAGTACCTACCCATATATGTTTGAAGTCATCTTCCAATACACATCGAATCTGATTATCCGACAATTCTCCTTTGTCTGAAGAATTTATATAACGTGTCATTTCCCTATTGGCGGAGATTTTATACAAACCGTTCCAGGTACCTACCCATATATTACCCGCACTATCTCCTGAAATACATTGGCTACCTCTGTCGAATGAAGCTAGTATCTTTTGTTGCTTTGGATTTTTGCGCGAAATAGCAACTAAATGATTGGTAGCAACCCATATAAAATCGTTATCGACATATATCATACCTTCCGCACCTACTCCTCCCTGTAATTTCGTGCAAAAAAAGTCAATTCTGAACTTTCAGCTGTATAATAATAGATACCAGATTTGCAACTAACCCACAACGTATCTTCTTTACAGAAAAAGATCTCTTACATCATTCCGAAGTAAACAGGTAAACCGTTCTTTATAAAGTTCAAATTTTATCAAGTCATTACCCGAACGAATATATATTCTTCCTTTTTTATCTCCACACAGTTTATTGATCTCATTATTCGTCAGACCTTCATTTCCCTGCGAAGGACGGAATATTTTTACATCTTTACCATTATATCTGTTTAATCCCTCCGAAGTGCCTAACCATACTGCACCCAACTCATCTTGATAAATTGAAAATATACAAACCTGAGATAATCCGTCAGAAACTCCCAGATGTTTAAAGTAATGGTTTTAGCCTCCACCATTATAATACACAAAAGGCCCAAGAGAAAGATAAAGCTTCTTTTCATGTAATATATAATTAGATTTCAAGTTACAAAAATACAAATAATACTTAATTATTACTTCAATACATAGCCTTTTTATATCATTTATTCGACTAAGTACTAAAAATGCACTTGACGATTCTTGCTAAAATGCACGTTTACAGTATTTTTCTTTATAGAATTTACGGACGTTTATCTCTAAAAAACATATCTTTGCCACAAACTAAAAAGAATAATTGGATGTTAATCACATTTACATTCCGCAAGGATCCCGTTCTGTAAATAATCTGTAAGTCTTCCTCTCACTACAGATTATCCCTTATGTTTTCTCTGACATAGTCATGTCAGAGTTATATTCTATTATCTGAATTTTAAAACAATTTGTATAGTCGAATGAGCCGGGCATCATTGTATGCATTCATTTGACGCACACCTAAAACATTAAAAAACAATGAGTAACGAATTAAAAACAATCCACGAATTCGATTTCACAATGATATGTAATTACTTCAAGTTATTAGAACGCCAAGGTCCCGGAAGTCCCGAAGTCACACAAAAAGCCGTAAGTTTCATCAACGAACTGTCTGACGAAGCCAAAATCGCCGATATTGGTTGCGGTACAGGCGGACAGACAATGGTATTAGCTAACTATACAAAAGGACAGATTACAGGCATCGACCTTTTCCCCGATTTTATAGAGATCTTCAACAGAAATGCAGCAAATACCCATTGCGAAAACAGAGTAAAAGGCATTGTCGGCTCAATGGACAATCTGCCGTTTCAAAACGAAGAACTCGATCTTATCTGGTCCGAAGGCGCTATCTATAATATAGGATTCGAACGTGGCATGAACGAATGGAACAGATTCCTGAAAAGGACGGATTCATCGCCGTAACAGAAGCCTCCTGGTTTACCCCGGAACGCCCTGCCGAAATAGAAGACTTCTGGCTCGCCAATTACCCGGAAATTGATACTATCCCGACAAAATAGCACAAATGGAGAAAGCCGGCTATACACTGACAGCCCATTTCATTTTACCGGAGAACTGTTGGACAGAACATTTCTATGCTCCCCAGTTCCCGGCCCAGGAAGCTTTTTTGAAGGAATACTCGGGAAATGCCGCAGCCGCAGACCTCATTGCCGGGCAACGGCATGAGCAGAGTCTGTATGACAAGTATAAAGAATATTATGGTTATGTATTCTATATAGGACAAAAAAGATAATTGCCAGCTGCCGGAGAAGTTAGCAAAATAGGATAGTTCTCCGGCAATTATTATCCTTTACTTTGCAAAAAGATATGGAAACGAAAGAATTAAATAAGCAAGAATACCTGTTACGGATAAACAAAGTCACCGACTACATCCATAACAACATAGACCAGCCACTACCATTACAGAAAATGGCAGGCATCGCCTGTTTTTCACCTTTCCACTTCCATCGCGTATTTACTATTCTGACAGGAGAAACTCCCACAGATTATATCAAACGCACTCGGATTGAAAAAAGCAGCACAATTATTAAAGAGGAACAAGGAACTTTCTGCCACTGAAATTGCCCGTCTATGCGGTTTTATCAGCCTTTCACTATTAAGCCGCAACTTCAGACAATATTTCAATATGACCATTCGAGAGTTCCGTTCACATCAATAAAACTCTAAAAGACATGGAAAATAAGATTCTGATTTTTCGAACTTCTATCACCAGAAAATGCGACATCAAACGCATCGAGAAACTTCTGGCACACTATCCCCAAATCGACAAATGGAATGTAGACTTTGAGGATTGGGAAAAAATATTAAGAATCGAGTGCAGTGGCATCACCGCACTCGAAATTTCGGAAGTGCTCCGGAATAATCATATTTTTACCTCTGAACTGGAATAAAGACAGGAAAGGGTTTTAAACGCCCAACAACTGTTTCAACTCAGCCACTCCTTCAGAAGCTCCCTTCTGAATCACATGTACCGGACGAGAAGTATGTGTATCCACCGGCTTTGGGTCAATGAGATACACCGCTGCTTCCCCGCGGTACATAATGAAGTAATCCCGCAGCAGGATACACGTTAAGCGAAGTGCCGATAATTACAAAAATGTCCGCTTTCTCCACATATTGAATAGCTGTCTCAATTTCGGGGACCGCCTCGCCGAACCAAACTATAAAAGGCCGCAACTGTGTTCCGTCTCCCGCCTTGTCTCCAAGTTTCACCCCGTATTCTTCAGGTTTTAATTCCTTTATATAATGGGGATTATAAGGATCACGACTGGAACATACTTTTGTCAGTTCACCATGCAGATGAATAATATGACTGCTTCCGGCTCTTTTTCGTGCAAATTATCAATGTTCTGCGTTATCACCGTTACTCTGAAATTCTTTTCCAGCTCCGCCAGCAGTTCATGTCCGCGATTCGGCTTCACTTCCAGCAATTGTTTCCTTCGTGCATTATAGAAGTTAATCACCAATGCAGGATCACGCTGATAGCCTTCGGGAGTAGCTACCTGCTCCACAGGATACCGGTCCCACAGACCGCCTGCATCACGAAACGTACTGATTCCACTCTCGGCACTCATACCGGCACCCGTCAATACTACCAGATTCTTCATAACCGCTCCTCCTTCTGATTATTAAAAGATGTACAAATGTAATCAGAATCATTGAATAAAAGAAAACTTTTGCACCTAATAATCTAGCTTCGAAAATGCGGGGATTTAAGTTGAAGTAGCCTAAAGACTAGCATCACATATACTAGAATCTATACACAAATACTAGAATCAATGAGATTAAATCTCAGGAACAAAAGAATAAATAATCTAAAGAAAAGCAGTTAACTTTCACGGATATAAGAATTTTTAAATACCAAATGCGAAATGATTCAAATAAAACACGTACTTTTTGCGATTCATAAATTTGCAATTGATTGAAAGCTAAAACCATGAAGGTGATACATTTCAATCGCCAACAAAAACATTATATGGATAAATTTAGTTACGCTATTGGCCTTGGAATCGGTCAAAACTTATCAAGTATGGGAATTCAAGGTCTCGCAGTAGATGATTTTGCACAAGCAATCAGAGACGTACTGGAAGGTAATCAAACGGCTATCAGCCACAACGAAGCCCGCGAAATAGTAAACAAATACTTCGAAGAACTGGAAGCCAAAATGAGCGCTGTCGCCATTGAACAAGCAAAGGCTTTCCTCGAAGAAAACAAAAAAAGACCGGGTATTGTTACACTGCCCAGCGGATTGCAATACGAGGTTATCAATGAAGGTACAGGCAAAAAACCGAAAGCGACCGACCAAGTAAGATGCCACTACGAAGGCACGTTGGTAGACGGCACCCTGTTCGACAGTTCTATCCAGCGTGGCGAACCTGCCGTATTCGGCGTTAACCAGGTAATTCCAGGTTGGGTAGAAGCCCTGCAACTGATGTCGGAAGGTGCTAAATGGAAACTGTATATCCCATCGGACCTGGGCTATGGCGCAAGAGGTGCCGGAGAAATGATTCCTCCTCACAGCACACTCGTTTTTGAAGTAGAATTACTTGAAGTATTATAAATAAAAATTTCAAAGCAAAATGAAAAAAATTAGTATTTTTATGGCAATCGCCGCTGCTGCAAGCCTTGCTTCTTGTACAGCTCAAGCTCCTAAAGCAAATCTGAAATCAGACCTCGATTCACTGTCTTATTCTATCGGTATGGCTCAGACTCAAGGTCTGAAAGGCTATCTGACAGGTCGTTTGAACGTTGATACTGCATATATGGCAGATTTCATCAAAGGTTTGAACGACGGCGTAAGCAAAACCAGCAAAAAAAGACATTGCTTACATGGCAGGTATTCAAATCGGTCAGCAAATCAGCGGCGAGAACGGTATGATAAAAACATCAATCAGGAACTGTTTGCCGGTGACTCTACTAAAACTATCAGCAAAGACAACTTCATGGCTGGTTTCATCGCAGGTACGCTGGAAAAAGGTGGCGTAATGTCTATGGAAGCTGCTCAGGCTTATACTCGTACAGCTATGGAAACCATCAAAGCAAAAGCTTTGGCTGAAAAATACGCTGACTACAAAGCTGAAAACGAAAAGTTCCTTGCCGACAATAAGACTAAAGAAGGTGTGAAAACAACTCCGAGCGGTCTGCAATATAAAGTTATCACTGAAGGTAAAGGTGAAATTCCTGCCGACACTTGCAAAGTGAAAGTAAACTACAAAGGTACTTTGATCGATGGTACTGAATTCGATAGCTCTTACAAACGTAACGAACCGGCTACTTTCCGTGCCAACCAAGTTATCAAAGGCTGGACAGAAGCATTGACCATGATGCCCGTAGGTTCTAAATGGGAACTTTATAGCCCGCAGGATCTTGCTTATGGCGCAAGAGAATCAGGCGGCCAGATCAAACCGTTCTCTACTTTGATTTTCGAAGTTGAACTGTTGAGTATCGAGAAAGATAAGAAATAATTTTCTGTCTAAATAGAAAAAAGGAAAGAGGTGCAAAGTGATTGCCCCTCTTTTTTTTGCTTTTTCCTATTTTTTTTTCTCGGAAAAGAAGAATAATTAAAATAAATCTCTATATTTGCTTACTATTTGATAACAACTGGAAATTACAATTTATTATTATGGAAAGAATAGACAACCTCGACAGGCAAATACTAGAGATTATCTCACAGAATGCCCGCATCCCTTTCAAAGACGTAGCAGCCGAATGCGGAGTGTCACGCGCAGCTATTCATCAACGTGTGCAGAGATTGATTGACTTGGGTGTCATCGTAGGCTCAGGCTATCATGTAAATCCGAAATCATTGGGATACAGAACATGTACGTATGTCGGCATCAAACTGGAAAAAGGCTCTATGTACAAATCTGTAGTGGCCGAGTTGCAGAAGATTCCGGAAATCGTAGAATGTCACTTCACCACTGGCCCGTATACCATGCTGACCAAACTTTATGCATGTGACAATGAACACCTAATGGATTTGCTGAATAACAAAATGCAAGAGATACCGGGTGTAGTAGCTACCGAGACATTGATTTCTCTGGAACAAAGCATCAAAAAAGAAATTCCTATCCGAGTAGAAAAGTAAGCCCATGGAATTTCTAATGAATATCACCTTGCAGGGTTATTCATCGGAATTTGTACCTTTTGATTATCGGCCTTTTTCACCCTGTCGTGGTAAAGGCCGAATATTATTGGGGCACAAAATGCTGGTGGATATTCCTGATACTCGGTATTGCCGGTGTAGTTGCCTCATTAAGCATCGAGAACGTCATCATAGCTTCTCTGCTAGGCGTATTTGCCTTCTCCTCTTTCTGGACAATCAAAGAGGTTTTCGAACAGGAAGAAAGAGTAAAAAAAGGCTGGTTCCCCAAGAACCCGAAACGCAAATATAAATTCTGAGAAGAAAAGTCACGTAGTTTTTTATTGTTAGGACTTGCATATTTCAATAGAAAATACTACTTTTGTCACCGCATCCAGTAAACGGATACACCGGACTTGTAGCTCAGTTGGTTAGAGCAACAGACTCATAATCTGGAGGTCCCTGGTTCAAGCCCAGGCTGGTCCACATAAGAAGCCTTGTAAATGTAATGTTTACAAGGCTTCTTTGTTTGTTATATGTCTATTCTTAAATAAAAGCGGCTCAACATAAAAGACGGGCAAGTTTTGGATCAATGTAAAGTTTTAAAGAGTTCTATCTGAGAAAATAAAAATCCCATTCTGATGTCACACTTGACACTCAAAATGGGATAACACAAACAAAACAAACAATATTGGAGCGATTTTCACAAATGGCTCATACGGTATATCTAATAAATTAAATTATGTCATTACGGTATTTAAATCTCGAACAAAGGTATCATTTTACATTTAAATGCAGAATATGATTTAATATTAGTTATAAAGAATAATATTTTTATATATAAAGAATAGTTCAAAATTATAAAGAATTGTAGTTATATTACTTCTACAAACTTCAATTATTCAACTTATAATGTGATACATACCCTCAGAAGTAGTGTAAATCCCGCAACTTCTTTTCTTGCAAAAAATAAATTTCTATATTTGAGGCAATAAGCAACCCAATACCTATTTATCCAACTATAGCTGATACCATTTCTTATCAAGACTCCGCTCTATCTGCATTGCAACGCGCTGCCGACCAGGACGAACTATGCCTCGCCAAATACAGTGAAATAGAGAAAAAGACGCTCCTTGTTTCTTTTGGGGAAGTTGACGCAACCTTATATGACGGCACGCTGCCTCATCGCTCTGTCCAACGTAGTACAATCCAGTTTCAACCTGACTCCCGCCCAACTTTCGATGCTGAAAGACCCAATTGTGACAGCAAGTAACAACCACCAACATCCCCTTTCTGCAAGGGCTGAACCGGGAAGAACGGGAAATCTATGCGGAACTGCTATCGGTCAATAACAGCAAAAGCGAAAGCGGATACATCCTGCACCTGCTTGACGTATGGAAAGGAACAGCCAATCTGAAGAAAGCAGTCGCTAACATCCGGCGATAGGAAGAGCCGCTACAAGCCCTTATTCCTCTACCTTGTGCCACCGGCTTGTCACAGTTGTGCCATCGAAGTGTCACACTTGTGCCAAGCCGGTGGCACAACTGTGACAGCCCCGTGGCATTACCCGGTCACTCCAACAATCAGGATTTAAAGGTAGCTTATTGGAGCTAAAGCCAAAAAGAAGTATCTTTGACGCACTAAATACAAAAGCCCGAATGAGATTTCTAAAATATAGTTTGCCTGTCCTCTGTCTGCTTCTGGCAGAATGTACTTCCGTTTCCGGTCACAAGGAAAAGGAAAGGCTCACCATGGCAGAATACAAACATCCGTCGGATGATATGCAACCCCGCGAAGAATGTTCCCCTACCCCTCAACCAAAGAAAAGTGCCATGGCTCTCCACATGGATTCTTTAGGACTGGTCAATATAGCGGAACTGGACAGCAGTATCACCGTGAAGTTGATGTACACACAAGCCGACAATTTCACCGGAGAGGTGCTTTACGATGATTTGTCGGAAGCCTATCTGCATCCCGACGCAGCATACGCCCTCGTGAAAGCACAGGAGGCACTGAAACAACTGCATCCTTCCTACAATCTCGTTGTCTACGATGCCGCCCGTCCGATGTCCGTACAAAAAAGATGTGGAATGTAGTGAAAGGAACACCCAAATACAAATACGTCTCCAACCCGAACCGTGGCGGCGGACTTCACAACTACGGACTGGCGGTAGACATCAGCATTCAGGATTCTCTCGGACAACCCTTGCCTATGGGAACCAAGGTAGACCACTTGGGGATAGAAGCCCATATCACACAAGAAAGTGAACTGGTACGAAACGGAAAAATAAGTGAGGCGGAACGGCAGAACCGGATACTGTTGCGGAGAGTAATGAAAGAAGCCGGATTTCGCGCCCTGCCCAGCGAATGGTGGCACTTCAACTTTGTAGCCGGGATGTAGCAAGGCAAAAATATAAGGTAATACCATAAATAACAAGGCAATATCCGGACATCAGACTTATTTATCCCACTTCCCGAACAATAACGACCTATGACTCCAATCTCTCCCGAAACCCGACAGTTTATCAACGAACATCAATCCGACGATGTACGCAACCTGGCCCTGCAAGCCCGGAAATACCCCGATGTAGACATACCGGCTGCTATCACCCAAATAGCAGGACGACAAATCGCAGCCGAGAAAATCCCCTCCTGGAAAGAGATAGACGATATATGGTATCCGAAACATCTTTCACTGGAGCAATGTTCTTCAGAAATCACCGCCCGTTATAAAGCAAGCCTCCTGCAAGGTGAGTCTCTGGCCGACCTGACCGGAGGATTCGGAATCGACTGCTCTTTCCTCGCCACCGGATTCCGATCGGCTACTTACGTAGAACGTCAGGCAGAACTCTGCACCATAGCAGCCCACAACTTTCCCGCACTCGACCTCAACCATATAACTGTCAGAAACGACGACGGAGTAGCCTATCTGGAAGCCATGTCTCCGGTAGACTGTATCTTTCTCGACCCCGCCCGCCGCAATGAGCACGGCGGAAAAACCGTTGCCATTTCCGACTGTGAGCCCTAATGTGGCCAAGCTCGAAGGGACTCCTGTTGAGCAAAGCCAACCGGATAATGATTAAACTTTCCCCATGCTCGACCTTTCACAGGCACTGAAAGAATTGCCGCACACACAGGAGGTACATATCATCTCCGTCAATAACGAATGCAAAGAACTCCTGTTGTTACTCGGACAGACAGCACCGGAAGAAATCCCGGTTCACTGCGTAAACCTCTCCACAAAAGGAGAGCAGGAAAAACAACTCTTCGTATTTACCCGCGAACAGGAACAGCACAGCGAGTGCAGCTATACAGACACACTTGGCAATTATCTGTACGAGCCCAATGCTTCTCTCCTGAAAGCCGGTGCTTTCCGCAGCATTGCCGCGGCTTACTCCGTCAAGAAGCTGCATCCCAACAGTCATCTCTACACTTCCGAAACGCAGATTGAGGGTTTTCCCGGCAGAACATTCCGCATCATCAACCGGTGCAGCCTCAACAAAAAGGAAATAAAGGAGAATCTGTCAGACCTGAAAAAAGCGAATATCACAGTCCGCAACTTTCCGGCTACGGTGGCAGAACTCCGTAAACGTATCAAGTTAGCGGAAGGGGAGATACCTACCTCTTTGCCAGCACCTTAAACGATGGACAGAAAATACTGATCCGTTGCGGGAAAGTCTGATTCCTGCCGGATGAGAAAGAAGCTTCCTCATTACATCATCTATCAAGAAAGTATCATAGAGTAAAGAAACTATTTTCCTGATTTTTCTCTCAAGTCATCTTTGGGGATTGTCGTCTCGTTTCCATCCCGGACAGCCATATAATGCGGGGACATGATTTCAATGCCCGCCTCATTAAATTTATCTTGAATGTTCTGGTGCAAGTCCGAATAGATTTGAGTCATCTTATCAGCTTCCTTGATATAAGCATTCACCTGATATACCGGATACCAGTCACTTAAAGAAGTTTCCAGAACAAACGGACGCGGGTCGTCCACCACTCCGGGAGTATTCAATGCCGCATCAATCAATATCTGATTGACTTGCCGCCAAGGGATATCATATCCGATAGATACTTCCGAATGGATAATCAACCCGTATTCACGTGCCGAGGTACTGTAATTCACGGTATGCGAGGACATGATAAATGAGTTGGGAACGGTAACCACCTCATTCTTCGGTGTACGGATACGGGTGACAAGGGGTGTTTTCTCTATAATATCTCCGGTAGTATCATTCAGTTTAATCCGGTCGCCCAACTTAAACGGGCGCATATACGTAATCACCAGCCCGGCAATAATATTACCGATCACCGTACTTGAACCCAACGATACAATCAATCCGACAAATACCGAAATCCCTTGGAATACCCCTGAATCAGAACCCGGCAAATAAGGATAAATCATCGCAATCATAAATGCGTAAAGCAGGAAACGGACGATATGGAAAGTCGGCATTGCCCAATCCGGATAGAAACCGTTGAATTTCAAACGCCCTGCTTCTATCTCACGGGCCAGATAGTGCACCAGTCGTACCAGATACCGCACTGCATACCAGATAATAATGATTGTAAACAGCTTGGGAATATAATCAATAATACCCACAAAAATGCCACGAATCGGGTTCCAGATATAACCCAATATACGATAAGCCAGTCCTTCTGTTTGCGGGAAAATAATGAAAATCAGCGGAATAGTAATCAATAACTGCAATCCCATAAGAATATACCGCCCGATGCCCGCCAGAAAGACTAACAAATTAGCTTGTTTTTGGGCATCCAACAATTCATATCCTTGAATGGAAACAGGTCGTATCTTCGTATCTTTCAGACGCAAAATACGTACTTTCAGTTTACGGAAAAGCCAGTTCGTCAGGCGAAACAGGAAGTATTGCCCGACAATCACCAGAATGAAATAAAGCACACGTTTCGCCATTCTCCAAAGCCCGTGTTCGGCTTTCATATCGTGCAGTTTGGTGATAACGTTTTGTTGTCTTTCCTTCGCAAGAGAATCACGGGAAATACCTTCCCACAAAGCATCCTGATCGGTAAGGGAAAGTAACACCTTGTTACCGTACATCAAATCGGAGACAATGTCCGAATGGTCGATCGACACGGAGTCCGGGCGGAGGTTAAAACGTCTTCCCAGTTCTTCAATTGCAGCACCGGTCATTTGCGCACGTTGCTGGGGAGTGTATCCGCCACGTTTGGTAAAAAGATAAAATAAGGTATCTCCGTCGGCTACCACGGGGATTCCTTTGGTAAACTGTCGCAAAGAATCGATACGTTGACGCTGCCGGGCGTACTTCACGGAGTCGACGGCAGCCATTTGCAGTTTCATCTGCTCCATTTCCATACGCATATTCGCCTCGTTGAGCCGGGCTGCTTCGAGGGATTTTTTGCAGATTGGCCACATAGACAGAGTCTGAATCGGTTCAGAGGTGTGTTGTGCACGGTAGTTACACTATCACCTGCAAATATCTTCTTGACAGCTTCTCCCAACTGTGCCCGTACTCCCGTTGTTCCCAAAAGTACAATGAGCAGTAACACTAAACGTTTCATTTTATTCATTTCCATATCTTATATCCCCTGACAGTGAATTAAGGTTAATCTATTTTTTCACTAAAACAGAGCAAACATACGGATTGTTTTTGACATATCAATTTTGAAAATGATTATCTTTGCCACTAAAAGAGAAAAAAACATGAATATACTGTTTCTTATCGGAGGATTAATCCTCATTCTTCTAGGAGCTAACGGACTCACGGACGGGGCTGCTTCAGTTGCCAAACGTCTCCGTATCCCCTCCATTGTTATCGGGCTTACTATCGTCGCGTTCGGTACTTCTGCCCCGAACTCACCGTCAGTGTGTCTTCTGCTCTTAAAGGCAGTGCGGACATTGCCATAGGTAATGTGGTAGGAAGTAATATATTCAATACACTGATGATTGTAGGCTGCACGGCTTTATTCGCTCCGATTGTCATCACCCGGAATACACTCAAAAAAGAGATTCCGCTCTGCATTCTATCTTCTGTCGTCCTGTTGGTTTGCGCCAATGACGTCTTTCTGGATAAAGCACCAGAAAATATCCTGAACAGGGTAGACGGACTGTTATTGCTTTGTTTCTTCGCTATCTTTATGGGATATACATTTGCTATCGCTTCCAAGCCCTCCACAGGGGACAGGAAGAACATCCCGTACCGGAAGAAGAGAACGAGATAAAATTGCTCCCCTGGTGGAAATCGGTTCTTTATATTATCGGAGGGCTGGCTGCACTAATTTACGGAGGACAATTATTTGTTAACGGGGCTACGGGTATCGCCCGCAATCTGGGCGTCAGCGAGTCAATCATCGGTCTGACACTGGTGGCCGGAGGACTTCTCTGCCGGAACTTGCCACCTCTATCGTTGCCGCACTAAAGAAGAATCCGGAAATAGCTATCGGAAACGTAATCGGCAGTAACCTCTTCAATATCTTCTTTGTATTGGGATGCAGCGCCAGCATTACTCCCCTCCACCTTAGCGGAATCACCAACTTCGACTTGCTCACACTGGTCGGCTCGTGCATCCTGCTCTGGCTGTTCGGATTGTTCTTCGCCAAACGGACAATCACACGGATAGAAGGAAGCATTATGATACTCTGCTATGTAGCATATACCGTGGTATTGATTTATAATACATAGATAAAAAAGCTTCCGGCTGAGTTTGAAATAAAAAATGCAAAAGTATTAGTTAATGCTAAGATTGTATTTGTTCCACCAACAGAATAACTCTACCTTTGTCTAATAAAATAATACATGAGAAAACTTAATTCATTAAATCAACAATATTAATTACTTAATGGAAAATATCATGAATAGACAAAACGCTTTTACGCTACTTGCTACATTCGCACTGCTTTTTGTTTCACATTCTCCTGCAATGCCAAAGGAAAAGACAAAGCCAAACATGTTGTTCTCATCGGACTGGACGGTTGGGGAGCTTACAGCTTGCCTAAAGCAGACATGCCCAATGTCAAGAGACTAATGGAAGACGGAGCTTACACGCTCAAAAACGCTCGGCACTTCCTTCGTCCAGTGCTATCAACTGGGCATCCATGTTTATGGGAGCCGGTCCCGAACTTCACGGATACACCGAATGGGGATCTAAAACTCCGGAACTTCCGTCACGTGTTTTAAACAAGAATGGAATCTTCCCCACTATCTTCCAATTACTGCGTGATGCCCGTCCGAAAGCAGAGATCGGATGTCTGTATGAATGGAACGGAATCAAGTATTTAGTAGATACACTTTCTCTAAGTTATCATTATCATGTGGCCGATTACAACAAGACTCCCAAAGAGTTAGGCAATATGGCATCTGCTTACATAAAGGAGAAACATCCGACTCTTGTTGCTATCTGCTATGATAGTCCCGACCATACCGGACACACTGAAGGACATGACACTCCCGCATATTATGAGAAACTCAAGGAGTTGGATACTTATGTCGGCCAGATTGTCCAGGCCGTAAAAGATGCAGGCATCCTTGATGACACTATTTTCATATTGACTTCCGACCATGGAGGCATCAAGAAGGGTCACGGCGGCAAAACAATGCAAGAAATGGAAACTGCTTTCATCATTTCCGGTAAGAATATTAAAAAGGACTTCGTTTTGATGATGTAAGCATGATGCAATATGATGTAGCTTCTACAATAGCTCACATTTTCAACCTCGAACAACCACAAGTTTGGATAGGTAGACCAATGAAGATTGTTTTCAAATAATCGCTTTGAGATTATATACTGGAAAGGGAAAGGAGAAGCTAATGATGTTTTGCTTCTCCTTTTATTTTTCTCTCTTTTTCTTTAATAGAAAAATTATCTCCAACAAAGTAAAAAACTGACGGATAGGGATCTGTTTGATACCCTGATAAGAAACGCCCTCAATTTCATCCATTGTAACAACTATTTTCGGATAATTATCTTGTATGCCAACAAATTTCCAAATTCCCACTCATGTGTTTTAGAGTCAATAACTGAATATACTACCTGAACATATAATTTTTCTCCATTGCGTTCTTCAACAGAATCTTCTAATTTATGAAACTCCAGAAATTTTCGGCATATGTAAGACTATATACCTTAAATTCTATATATCTACCACTCAGAAAAGTGGCTAATTCGCTCGAAAGCATAGCAACATTACTCCCAGTACAATAAGTATCGCAGGTATTTTCCGCAAACTCTTTATTGATATAGATAATATCCGTTTCAGAAAATTTTTATAATATTCCGGCTTATTCATTTTATTTCTTATAAGTAAATAGTCAGACATTAAGATAATCAATAATAAAATGAAACAAACTTTTTAGCTTTTTTGAAAAGCGTCGTTTTAAGCAATACAAAGCTATGCTTTACACCCTTAAATGCCACTTTAGATTTTACAAAACAGAACGATACTCACTAATAAACATATCGGTTTCAGAATTCTGGTATTATATCAAAGAGTTTAAACCCCTATTTTTACTCATTTTTATGCTTTTTGTTAATTTTGTATTAGTATTTGATAAAATCATATTTGTCCTCCACCGCAAACTACCCTACCTTTGCTCCCAGAGTTTAACAACTAAAATCATATTCGCAATGAAAAACATTACTTATTTATTATTGTGCTGCCTACTATTTATATGCAGTTCACTTCATGCCCAACAAACGGATATTAAAGGAATAGTATCCGACTCTTCCGGCGAGCCTCTGCCCGGAGTCAGCATTAGTATAAAAGGCACAACCTTTGGAACAATCACAAATATGGACGGCCAGTTCACCATTCGTGCAAAGAAAGGAAATACCCTAATTTTTTTCATTTATTGGATATCAGACAGTAGAACAAAAGGCTACAGATACCCCCATGAAAGTCACTCTACAGGAGAGTTCTGTCCAAGTAGATGAAGTAGTTGTCACTGCCTTAGGTATTAAAAAAGAGAAAAAGCATTAGCTTACTCCGTAACGGAAGTCAAGAGCGAAGAGTTGAATCGTGTCAAGGTTTCCAATATAGCCAACAGTCTGGTAGGAAAAGTAGCAGGTGTAAATGTAGTGAAACCAGCATCCGGCGTCATGGGTTCAAGCCGTATAACAATTCGTGGTAACGGTTCTTTGAACGGTAGTAACCAACCTTTATACGTCATCGACGGCGTGCCTATGAATAACGGAAACTATGGTCAAGCCGGAGAATGGGGTGGTTTTGATGCTGGTGACGGAATTTCATCTATCAATAGTGAAGACATTGAAAGTATGAGTGTGCTGAAAGGAGGTACCGCTGCTGCATTGTACGGTTCCCTGTGCAGCAAATGGTGCAATTGTCATTACTACTAAAAAGGAACAGCAGGAAAAGTCAGAGTAGAATACAATATGTCTTATACTAAAGACTCTCCCATCCTAAAGAATAATGACCTCCAATGGGAATATGGTTGTGGTGCAAATGGGATGAATCCTGATCAACTGGCTATAGCGACAGGAGCTGGATATGGAATGACACCAGAACAGGCTATAAGCCAATTGGCTCCAACATTAGCCAAGCAAATGAGTGTAATGAGCTTCGGTAGCAAAATGGACGGATCAAATGTAATGCAATATGACGGAATTTCCCGCCCATATTCACCAACCGCAAGAAATAATTTCAAAGATTTCTACGACAATGCATGGTCAGTGACTAACAACATCGCTGTATCCGGCGGAAATGAAAAAATTCAGTTCCGTGTTGGTGCAGGTGATCAACGTTTTCATGATATGCAACCGAATTCCAAACTGGAACGTAACAATATTACATTGAATCTGACTTCTAGAATGAACGAGCACTTCTCACTAAAGGCCAATATTATGTACGTACGCGAACGTGCCAAAACCGTCCAAACGTGGGTGATATTACCTCCAATGCAAATGCTTCTTTATGGCAACTAGCACCTAATTACGGCCTTTCTGATATGAAGATTACAAACGACGATGGTACGGAATATGAAGTAAACGCTCAAGGCTATGTAATCAATCCTTTATTTGTTGTTTACAAGAATAGTCAAAAGATGCTAAAGACCGTATTATTGGCTCCGTCGAAGTTCAATACAACTTTACACCAAACTGGTATCTACGCGGACGTGCCGGCGGTGATATGATTAACCGTCGTGCCGAAAATGTCACCCCTTGGGGCACAGCCCGCGGAGCTGTAAAAGAAGGTAATATATCCAATAGTGCCGAATATCACGGTGAATTCAACACAGAAGCCATTGCCGGATATACCAACTCATTCAAAGACGGCCTTGTAAGTGTCGATGCATTTATTGGCTGGAACACAATGGCAAGTTGGTCAGATGCAACAAGTTCGTACGGTGACCAATTTGTTGTACCAGGATTCAACACCATTAATAATACAAAACAAAATCCGGTGGTCATTCTACTTCTGAAAGTTACATCAACTCCTCTTCGGACAAGCCGAAATGTCTTATAAAAGCATGATATATTTCACCTTAACAGGACGTAACGACTGGTTTTCCGCACTCTCTTACAAAGGGAAAACCTCTCCCAATCATATTTTTATACCTCCGTCGGATTAGGATTTATCCTTAGTGAAGCTATTCAGATGCCGTCTTGGTTCCCATACCTCAAGCTACGCGGTTCATGGCACAGTCCGGCGGCGCCGTTGGAGCCTATCAACTGGGATTGACATACAGTTATGCGGATGCATATCGCAAATATCCTGTTGGATCCATTGACAATGGCACTATTCCGAACTTAAATTTAAAACCTCTGACTTCTATTTCGTATGAAGGAGGATTTGAAGCCAGGTTCTTTAACAATCGCTTCGGCATTGATTTCACATACTATGTACGAAATACTAAAGACGATATAGTAAACGCAGGTATATCAACCGCGTCAGGATATGGAAATGTCAAAATAAACGCGGGTAAAGTGAATAATCATGGTATTGAACTGTTACTTACCGGCACTCCAATTCTTTCATCTCACTTTCGTTGGGACACTTCCTTCAACTTCGCTTACAACAAGAGTGAAATTAAACGCATAACAGATGATGTCACCGAATTCGAACTGGCAAAGTCTCGTACTGGCCACGATAGCGACAACTGTGGCCCAGCTTGGATTTACCAGCAAGTAGGACAACCTTATGGGATTATACGAGGCGTAACTTTCAAACGCAACGACAAAGGTGAAATCATGTATGAAAATGGACTTCCTATGAAAGGAGAAATCGAGAAATTAGGGCGAAAGCGTGCATCCATACACATTAGGATTCAGCAACTCATTTGAATGTCACGGATTCACATTGAGTTTCTTACTTGATGGCAAATTCGGAGGAAAGATGTATTCTCAAACAAATGCACACATGATTATGTTCGGACGCCATGCAGACACGCTACCAGGACGCGAAGAAGGTATTATCGCTCAGGGAGTAAAAGAAGACGGTGTAACTCCAAATGATGTAAAAGTGACAGCGATGAAATATTATATGGCATTGTCAGGTATTACCGAGAACTGTATATATGACGCTTCTTTCATTAAGTTGCGCGAACTTTCTTTCGGATATAACTTCCCGACAAAATGGATCCGTAAAAATAGGTTTGTCAGCCTTGTCTCTCTCAGTCGTAGGACGGAATTTGTGGAATATCTACGATAAAGTACCTTTGGTAGATCCCGAATCTTCTTTCAATATCGACAATGGACAGGGATTCGAATCTTACGGACTACCCGCCTCACGTAGCATAGGTTTTAATCTGAATGTCAAATTTTAAATAAAAATATTATGTCAGTGATCAATATAATAAAACTAATGATGGCATCCACGCTAACTTGTATGGTTTATGCCTGTGATTTCACCGAGAAAAATATAGACCCCAACAGTCCTACCTCGATAGAGCCCGGTCCTCTGTTGACCTATACTCAATTACATACGACTACCGGTGGTATTGCTAAAAACATTCAGGTAGGAACCTGCATGATGCTTGTACAGCAAGCCGCTTCCTTAAATAACGATATGCCAGGTGACAAATATTACCAGATGGAATCTTACGCCAACACCTTCTTTACCGACACTTATAGCGATCTGATAAAAAACTGGCGCGAATTGGAAGAAAAAGCCTCGTCAGATGCAAAATATTCCAATATCCTCGGTGCAACAAAAATCTGGGGCGCTTATCTGTTCCAGCGTTTGACAGATATATACGGCAATGTTCCTATTCTGAAGCAGGATTAGGATACTATCAGCAAATCTATAAGCCGAAATATGATAATCAGGAGACCATTCATAAAGATATGATTCAGCAAGTCAAAGACGGGGTCAACCTGCTAAATGCCAATAATCCGGCAATAGACGGTGACTTATTCTACGATGGCGACATCAATAAGTGGAAAAAGTTTGAGGTTCCTTATTACTTCGTATAGGAATGCGTCTGTCAGAAGTGGCTCCAGACCTGGCAAAACAGACAGTAGCCGACGCCGTAACTATCGGCGTAATGAGCCAACCGGAAGATATATGCCTTCTGAGACATGACGGAAGCGGGAAAAATGCATTTAAAAATCCATTGAGTTTCCGTTATCTAGATGACAACTTCATCGAAAGTGATGCAGTCAAAATTGGTAAAACATTCATGGATTATCTCAAAAAACAAAAGATCCTCGTATTCATGTATATTGCTCTTTGAAAGACGGAAATACTGAATTTGACAAACAATTTGGTTTACCTAACGGTTACGATAGTCATACCATTGCAGACGCCCCAAGTGGAAGCTTTGTCGGCTTAGAAAATACTTCCAACTTCAATATCAATACAATTTTGAGATTGGATGCCCCTACCATCTTCCTAATGCCATCTGAGACGAAATTGTTGCTAGCCGAAGCTGTATTGAGAAACTGGACAAACGGAAACGCGGAGGTTCTTTATAAAGAAGCCATCACATCATCCATGAAAGAACAGGAGATTGCTTACGGAACGCAAGGTAAAATCACAGATGAAGAAATCGAGACTTACTTAGCCCAGAACCTATTCAGTACTGCAAACAATACGGAAAAACTGCAAATTATCGGAGAGCAATACTGGGTAGCAACTTTCATCAACGGTTACGAAAGTTATGCCAACTGGCGTCGTACCGGATACCCCAAACTTATTCCAACCAATTATTCAGGTAGTATGAGCCCAGGAGTTATCCCTACGAGACTCCCTTATCCTACCGATGAATATAGTATTAACAGAGCAAATGTAGATACTGCGAATCAGCAACAAGGAGCAGACAAAGTTACCACACATATATGGTGGGATATCGACTAACATAAGCGTGATCGGTAAATAGATATTAATAAAATTAGGGAGGTGGTGTCTTACCAAAGAAAAAGCTACCTCCCTTATATCAGATTCTGAAAATATGAAACTACATTGCATCCCCATTTTAAGTGCACTATTTACTAGTCTAGTTTGTTTCAGCAACCCTGCTACTAAAATTTCAGATAATTCGCCAAGCTCCGGCATCGTAATCAGATGGAACGATTGCGAACAAACAATAGACGGATTTGGAATAGCCCAAGCTGGCTGGGCTAAAGAACTGTTCGCTTTCAAAAACAGAAAACAAGTCATGGATAAAATGTTCGGTAACGATGGATTGCGTTTAAACATCCTAAGAGGAGAGATTTTCCCACATTATTGGGAGAATAAAGAAGATAAAGACTTCAATCTTAACGATGATATTAACATCGAGTTATGCGATTCTGATTTTAACAATAAATCCGATGATTTGTTGAGACGCGGACAATTATGGCTTACTTTAGAGGCTAAAAATAAATATCATATCAACAAATTAGTTTTTTCTACATGGAGCGCTCCTGCATGGATGAAAAGCAACGGAAAAGTATCAAACGGAAAACTCAAACCGGAGTGTTATCAGGATTTCGCTAATTATCTTGCAGCTTTTACAAAGCTTACAAATCCAAAGGAATTACACCTTATGCCATATCACCCTCAAACGAGCCTGGTTATGCCGCCCCCTGGAATTCTTCTTTATGGACAGCAGACGAAATGGGGAAATTTATCACTTCCAATCTTGGTCCCACCTTTCAGAAAGAAAATATTCCTGCAAAAATCATATTTGGAGAGAATCCTTTATGGTCAGTAGTCATGCCTCAACTAAAGATGGTCTCATCCAAAGACTTCACAGATACAATTCTTCAGGACTATCCTGAAATCAAGAAATTCAATCTCATTGCAGCAGGACATGGCTATAGCTTATCTCCTGACATAATGCCAATAAAAGTAGATAAAGAATATCTTAAAACTCCTATCATTCCATTTGACGCAGCAGAAAAAGCGCACATACCGGTATGGATTACAGAAATAAGTGATGTAACCCCACTCGATACTTCAATTCAAGATGGACTTAAGTGGGCAGTTACATTCCACAATTATCTGACTAAGGCAAATGTAAATGCAATTATATGGTGGGGAGGAGCTATGCCGACATCAACAATGAAAGTCTTATCATTTTGAACAAAAATAGAAAAGATTATACATTATCAAAAAGGTATGATATCTTAGGCAATTACTCTCGATATATTTCTGAAGGAAGTACACGAATACAGGTAACCCAACCTAAGAACAAAGACCTTTTAGTATCAGCATATAAAAAGAACGATAAATATATCTTAGTTGCAATCAACCTATCTGAAAAAACAATATCGACCAACATTCGCCTAGACGGAGCAAATATAAAAGGAGCATTAAAGCAATTTATTACTAATAAAGACAATAGATGGAATAAAACAAATATCGTTCCCGTAAGCAATAAATACTACAATCTGACAATACCACAATTTAGTATTGTTACATTGGTTGGAAAAGTCCACTTATAATCGCCCATTTGTAGGATCTGTTAAAAAGAAAAAACCTTATGTCAAGTTATAATAAGCAAAAATTTAAACAATTCAAAGAGTTATATTTCCAGCTTCTCACTCGCAAGAATAAAGAAGATAATAGTCATTATAACGGAATCATCCAACGCTACCTATATCCTGTCATCACTGCAAAACACATTCCTTTGGAATGGCGTTATGACTTGAATCCGAAACAAACCCTTGGCTTATGGAACGTATCGGAGTGAATGCCACCATGAATTCGGGAGCTATCAAATGGAACGGCAAATACTTGTTGGCAGTACGTGTGGAAGGAACGACCGTAAGTCATTCTTTGCCATTGCCGAAAGTCCAAACGGAATAGATAACTTTCGTTTTGGGAATACCCGATACAACTACCGGATACTGATCCGACAGAAACAAACGTCTACGACATGCGCCTGACAGCACATGAAGACGGCTGGATATATGGTATCTTCTGTAGCGAAAGCCTTGACCCCAACGCTGCACCGGTGACTTATCTTCCGCCGTTGCCAAAGCAGGTATCGTCCGCACCAAAGATTTGAAGAATTGGGAACGCCTACCCAACCTGATTTCCAAAAGCCAACAACGTAATGTCGTTCTACATCCGGAATTTGTTAACGGTAAGTACGCTTTGTACACCCGTCCGCAAGATAGACTTTATCAATGCCGGCAACGGAGGAGGTATCGGTTGGGCACTTATAGATGATATAACACAGGCAGAAGTGAAAGAAGAAACTATCATCAACCATCGTCACTATCACACTATAAAAGAGGTAAAGAATGGGGAGGGACCACATCCCATCAAAACCTCAAGGGATGGTTACACCTCGCCCACGGTGTACGGGCTTGTGCTGCCGGACTGCGTTATGTACTCTATCTGTATATGACCTCTCTGGAAGATCCGACAAAGACAATTGCCGAACCGGGTGGATATTTGCTGGCTCCGATAGATGAAGAAAGAATAGGTGACGTATCTAATGTACTTTTCTCGAATGGCTGGATTGCGGATGAAGATGGAACAGTATATATCTATTATGCATCCAGTGATACTCGTATGCATGTGGTGACTTCTACTATTGATAAACTGGTAGATTACTGTATGCATACACCGGCAGACGGATTACGTTCTGCTGCTTCCGTAGAAAATATTTGCAATCTCATAGAAGCTAACAAAGCCGTTACAGTAGAAACAGAACAAGTTTATCTTTAAAACAAATAATTTCGGATATATTCGAAATCGCAAACAAAAAGCAAGAAAAGTTTCGGATATATCCGAAACTTTTGTATTTTTGCTAAAAACTTTAGGATATGGACGAAAGGATAAACATTCTAAGAAAGTATAATCTTTGGGGAGACACTGCATTTGATTTTGGATTCAGGCGTAGTGAATACAATGAAAGATTATGGACTTTACAGGAAACAGACTTGTGAAAATCCTTACAGGTCAGCGTAGAGCAGGAAAAAGTTATCTATTGCGACAGACTGCCAGGCAACTGATAGAAAATGGCGTGCCTGCCGCAAATACACTATTCATCAACAGAGAAATGACAGATCTGGATTTCATAAAGACCTACAAAGACTTAGATGAAATCATCAAGCTGTATCAGGCAATTATACAACCAACAGGAAAAGTTTATATTTTCAACGATGAGATTCAACTCATCAAAGATTGGGAAAAGACAATAAATTCTTATTCACAAGACTATACAGCTGAATACGAACTATTCATAAGCGGTTCTAACTCTAAATTACTTTCAGGAGAACTGGCTACGTTATTATCCGGTCGTTATGTATGTTTCAATGTTTTTCCTTTCAGTTATCAGGAATATCTTATGGTAACCGGAAAAGAGCAAATGAAACAAAGTTATCTTGATTATATAAATAGTGGTGGTCTGCCGGAGTTGTTTTCTCTCCCGAATAAACTGGAAATCAGACAAAACTATATGTCTACTATTAAGGACTCCATTTTTGTTGCGTGACATTATCCAACGTTACAATATACGTGACCCCAAATTACTGGAAGATATTTTTATCTTTTTAGTAAACAACGCTTCCAACCTGATATCGGTCAATAGCATAGTGAAATACTTTAAAAATTCAGGGAGAAACATTAGTTATGATATTGTAGCTGCTTCTATAGGATATATCGAAGACACATTCTTAATCCATCGTTGCGAACGTTATGACATCAAGGGAAAAGAAACCCTTGCTGGGACAAGTAAGTTCTACATTAATGACCTTGCTTATAAAAATTATCTCTATCCCGGCTACGGTTATGGCTTTGGCTACCTGATAGAAAACGCAGTTTACTTGGAGTTACTTCGTATGGGATATGAAGTTTACACTGGCAATGCCAAAGGTAAAGAGATCGACTTCGTGGCTCAAAAACAGGAGAAACAATTTATATACAATGCTCTTATATAATGTCAGATCAAAGTACCATAAAAGAGAATTTTCTCCATTGGAAACCATTAATGATAACTTTCCGAAAGTGGTAGTATCAATTGATGATATGGTCTTACCGTCTCACAATGGCATAAAACATATACAAGCATGGAATCTTAGGAATGAACTAATTTACCATAAGGAATAAGAAACATTTATTGGTTTAGTATCAGTATGTGCTAAAATAATATTTGTTTGCCCAAGACTTTCCCCCTACCTTTGCAGCAAAGAAAATACCATATATAAATCGATTCAAAATAATAATATGAAATTACACACTACCGACCTTCTTATCATATGCGCCTATCTTATCGCTATGATTGTCATCGGTCTCATTCTTAAAAAACGGGCAGCCCAGAATATGGACTCCTACTTCTTAGGTGGAAAATCATTGCCTTTCTATATGTTGGGATTATCCAACGCCTCCGGAATGTTCGATATTACGGGCACAATGCTAATGGTATACTGGGCATTCGCTTATGGTTTCAAAAGCCTTTGGATTCCCTGGTTATGGCCGGTGTTCAACCAGATATTCCTAATGGTTTACTTATCCGTGTGGCTGCGCCGTTCGAATGTTCTCACCGGTGCCGAATGGATTAAAACCCGTTTCGGAAAAGGGAAAGGTTCTACTCTTTCACATACGATTGTTATCGTATTCGCATTACTTAGCGTACTCGGTTTTTTAAGTTACGGGTTCATAGGTATTGGTAAATTTATGGAGATATTCATCCCTTGGGAAGTAGTATCTCCATTTATTCCTTTCAATGTTCCTGCAGAATATGTTCCTCATGTATATGGTATTTTCTTTACTACCATCGCCACATTCTATGTGATGCTCGGCGGAATGCTGAGTATCGTATGGACAGATGTCGTTCAGTTTCTGATAATGACCGTGGCAGGCATCGTTATTGTCGTCATTGGTATGCAGATGGTGGCACCGGACATGATTCACTCATTTGTTCCTGCCGGCTGGGATTCGCCCTTCTTCGGCTGGACACTTGATATCGACTGGAGCAGCCGGATGAATCTCCTTACCGAGCGAATGGCCAACGAGCCTTACAGTCTGATAAGCATATTTGTTATGATGGCGTTGCTGAAAGGAATCTTTATGAGCATGGCTGGTCCCGCTCCTAACTATGATATGCAGAAGATTCTGTCCTGCAAGTCTCCGAAAGAAGCGGCAATGATGAGTGGTTCTGTATCTGTGGTGTTATTAATCCCCCGCTACCTGATGATTATGGGATTCGCATTGCTGGCTATTTACTTCTTCAAGGAAGACGGCGGAATGACACAAATGGAAGTTACACGAACGGACTTTGAGACGATTCTTCCTCACTTGATTACCCGTTATGTACCTTCCGGATTAGCCGGTCTGTTATTGGCGGGACTACTGGCAGCGTTCATGTCTACTTTCGCTTCAACGGTGAATGCGGCTCCTGCATATATAGTGAATGACATTTATCTGAAATACATCAATCCGAAAGCGAGTGTAAAAACGCAGATACGCAGCAGTTATGTGATTTCTGTTGCAGTGGTAGTGGTCAGCACCGTTATCGGATTCTTTCTGAAAGATATTAATGAAATCTTCCAATGGATTGTAGGCGCACTCTTTGGTGGATACATCGCAGCCAACGTACTCAAATGGCATTGGTGGCGTTTCAACGGTGAAGGCTATTTCTGGGGAATGACTGCCGGAGTAATAGCGGCAATCGTCATGAAATTCACTGTTCCCGACGCATGGGTATTGTATTTCTTCCCCGTTCTGTTCGGGGTTTCCCTGATAGGATGTATCGCCGGAACGTATAGCGCACCTCCGACTGACGAAGAGACACTAATCAACTTCTACACCCGTGTCCGCCCATGGGGCTGGTGGAAACCGGTAGAAGAAAAAGCATTGGCGCGTTATCCTCATATCCAGCCGAACAAGAACTTCAAAAGGGATGCTTTCAACGTAGCAATCGGTATCATCTGGCAATGTGCGCTTACTATCATTCCGATGTATCTCGTTGTCCGTGAGCAACTGGGGCTCTGGAGCTCTATCGCTTTGCTTTTTAGTCACCACACTCATACTAAGGAAGACTTGGTACAAACCTTTGTGCAAAGAAGAAGCACGTTACAATGAAGAAATGAAACAAGTGAAATAAAAAAGAAATAATTAGCTTAACACACTAAAAACCGGAGGACTGACCATGAAAAGATTATCTGTTATCCTAGTATCATTTTTACTATATCTGCCACTAAGCGCTCAATTTAAAGGAACAGTCTATGTCGACACCGACCAATCAGGACTATTTAATAAAGGTGATAAACCGCTGGCGGGAGTTATGGTAACAGACGGCTTGAACGTAGTAAAAACAGATAAGAAAGGTCGGTTCTCTTTACCCGGATTCGATAAAACAAGATTTATCAGCATTACAACTCCCGCCGGATTTGAAACGGAGCAATTCTATCTTTCCACCAAAGAGAATAGAAAAAGCTACGACTTTATCTTAACTGAAAGTGAACGGACAAAAGCCAGGGAACATTCTTTCGTTCAAATCACCGATACCGAAGTGACCGGTGGAATGGGACGTTGGGTAACTGACCTTCAGCAATATGTAAAGAATGAAAAGCCCGCTTTCCTGATTCATACCGGAGACATCTGTTACGAACCGGGGCTGACAATGCATAACCAAATAGTGAACGCACAGACAATGGATTGCCCCGTTTACTACTGCATCGGCAATCACGACTTAGTGAAAGGTAGCTATGGCGAAGAGCTTTATGAATCTCTCTATGGTCCGACGTGGTACTCATTTGATATGGGTAACGTTCATTATGTAGTCACCCCAATCGACCACGGAGACCACCCGACTAATTATACTCAAAAAAGATGTATACAACTGGCTGAAGAATGACCTTGCCATGATGAAGAAAGAACAGGCATTGATCCTCTTCAACCATGACCTGTTTACCGCAAGTGACACATTCGTATTCAAAGCCGATAAAGAGCATACACTTGACCTACGTGCTTTCAATACAAAAGCCCAAATCTACGGACACATGCACTACAACTATGTCCGCAATCAAAACGGAATCTATACAATCTGTACCGGTACATTGGATAAAGGCGGTATCGACCATTCTCCTTCTTCTTTCAGAGAAATAAAAGTAGACGGCAATGACAATATCACAACGCAACTACGGTATACCTTCATCGAGCCGCAGATTGCCATAGTCTCCCCCGATGAACAATCAAATTTCCGCAGCTACCGGAGACCGGCTTCCTGTTTCTGTCAATACCTATCATGCACAGGCTAAAACATCACACGTCTCCTACATCCTAAGCGATATAGAGAATAATCAGGAGATAGCCAAAGGCAACCTTATCTCCCTCACCGACTGGAACTGGAGCAGAGACATTCAAATGCCTGCGAATGAAAACGGAAGAAAGCTACAACTCACAGTAACTTCATTCTTTAATGACGGCAAGAAAGCAACCGCCACCAGCCGATTCACTTATCAAAAAGACTTCAAGCCGGCTACAATCCCGGGCGAGGACTGGAATACCCTGCTTCAAAATGCCGCACACTCCGGAGGAATCAATAATTCTCAAATCAAGCTCCCCCTGCAACTGCAATGGACAGCCAACACAGGCAGCAACATCTTCATGACTTCCCCTATTATCGGCGGACAGAAAGTATTTATCGCTACCACCGATGACAATATACCATTGAACACATTTGTCTGTGCATTCGATTTCAATTCCGGCAAACTGTTATGGAAATTCCGCACGGCAAACTCGGTGAAGAACACAATCGCCTATGAAAACGGAATTGTAATAGCACAGGACGCTGCCTGCAATCTGTACGCTTTGGATGCAGAATCCGGGAAATTACTCTGGAAACAATATATCAAACTGAACAGCTATCCTTACTTAACGGAAGGAATAACAATAGATAAAGGAGTAGTCTACGCCGGAATTGGTGCCGGACTATCCGCCTATGACTTAAAGACAGGACAAACAATATGGATTAACAAGGACTGGAGACAACGGAAGGTGCTACTACAACGCTAACTGTTGCCGGAAATGTATTAGTCAGCGGAACTCAATGGGGAGGATTATACGGTAACGACATTCACACCGGAAAACAACTCTGAAACTCTCCGATAACGGACTTCGTAACCGGGGAGCCTCTCCGGTCTATAAAGACGGGAAATTATGGATCATCTCCTCCAAAAGCTTCTTCGTCATAGAACCGCAAACCGGAAAAGTACTCCAACAGAAAGAGTTGTCAGCCAACCTGGACGTAACATCCACGCCACTTATTACCGAACAGGAAATTATCTTCGGTACTGCCGACCGCGGAGTTTTCGCACTGGACAAAGCTACGCTTTTCAATAAATGGAGAGCAGAGACTTTGCCTTCGCTGGTATACACAGCTCCTTATTCCACCACTCCGCAAGCCGGGTAGAAACAAGCCCAGTGGCATCACAAGGAGTTATTTACATCGGAACTTCCTGATGGTTATCTATATGCTATCGACCGGACAACGGGAATTATAAAAGACAAATATAATCTCGGAGCACCGATATTCTCAACCGTAGCCGTATCAGGAAACCGGATGATTGTTGTGACTTTGCAGGAAATGTTTATTGCTTTATATCAAAATAAACTTATTCCTCATTATCGTAATGTATAAACCCAATCGGTCGTCGATGCTTTGATTTCAGAGATTCCGTTTTTTTCTTTATCGGCCAATTCTGATAAAGCCAGATAAATACTATCCAATTCCTTCCGAGTATCTTCACTGAGGTCGTTTATGGCTTCCAAAGTCTCCTCGCCGATTTGGTTAATCATTGCGAATGCTTTACTTCCTTGACTTTCCAGTTCTTGTATGCGCTGTCTCAGTTCGTCTATTTCTTGATTCTTGGTATCACTGGCCAAGACATATTGACGAATACTGACAAAGGCACGCATAATATTAATATTGACCTTAATAGCAACTGTTGAATGCAGAACGCTTGAAAGCATGGCTACCCCCTGTTCCGTAAACGCAAATGGAGTGTAAGCACTAAAATTATATTGGGGTATCCCAATTTGGGATACCCTACTGGACAACAAGCAGTTAGCCTCTTCATTTGTCAATTCAAACATGAAATCATCTGGAAAACGTTCCATATTACGCCTCACAGCACGCTTCAATAACCGTGTTTCTGTTCCATAGAGTTCCGCCAAATCAAAATCAAGTATTACCTTCTGTCCCCGAATCTCATATATCTTATTCTGAATAATTTGTAGTTCCATGATATGTGTTATAGTATTTCGAACAAAGGTAGCCCTAAATTCAGTTTAAACAACTACTAATTGCTTTTTATTTTCCAAAACCGACCTGCCTCTCACACACAGTTTTTGCCACCCTCTGCGTTGTACTTTTGAAGATTATCACGTATCTTTGCTTCCTCAATCATAAATACGAGATATGGCTATTACAATCAAGAAAGTCTCTACAAAGAGAGAACTTAAGAAATTTATCCGTTTCAATTACAGAATGTACAAGGGCAATCCGTACTCCGTCCCCGACCTTTACGACGATATGCTCAATACATTTAACAAGCGTAAGAATGCAGCATTCGAATTCTGTGAAGCAGATTATTTTCTGGCATACCAGGATGACAAGATCGTAGGACGTGTAGCCGCCATTATCAACAACCGTGCCAACGAGAAATGGGGTTGCAAGAACGTCCGCTTCGGGTGGATAGACTTCATTGACGACCCTGAAGTATCCTCCGCTCTCATCAAAACGGTAGAAGACTGGGGAAAGGAACGGGGCATGACTCACATTGCCGGACCTCTCGGATTCACCGATTTCGATGCGGAAGGTATGCTGATTGAAGGTTTCGACCAACTCAGTACCATGGCCACTATCTACAACCACCCCTACTATCCCGTACACATGGAGAAACTCGGCTTCGAGAAAGACGCCGACTGGGTGGAATACAAAATCTATATCCCGGACGCCATTCCCGACAAGCACAAGCGTATCTCCGAACTGATTCAACGAAAATACAACCTCAAGATAAAGAAATATACCTCCGGGAAAAAAAATAGCCAAAGACTACGGACAGGAAATATTCGAACTGATGAACGAAGCGTACAGCCCGCTCTACGGCTACTCTCCGTTGACGCAGCGACAAATCAACCAGTACGTAAAGATGTACCTCCCGATACTCGACCTGCGAATGGTGACTCTTATCACCGATGCCGATGACAAACTGGTTTGCGTAGGTATCTCCATGCCGTCGCTTGCCGAAGCGCTGCAAAAGTCACACGGACGTCTGCTGCCGCTCGGATGGTTCTATCTGTTGAAAGCATTATTCATGAAACGACGTGCGAAAATGCTTGATTTACTACTTGTTGCCGTGAAACCGGAATACCAGAATAAAGGTGTTAACGCTTTGTTATTTTCCGATTTAATTCCAGTTTATCAAAAATTAGGTTTTATCTTTGCGGAAAGCAACCCCGAACTGGAACTGAACGGAAAAGTTCAGGCACAATGGGATTACTTTGAGACTCAACAACATAAGCGCCGCCGTGCGTTCATCAAAGAGATAAAATAAAAAAACAGCTATGGAAGAGAACGAATTGATACCTGTAGACAACAACAATGCAGTAGAGTACACTGACGACAACATCCGCCACCTGAGCGACATGGAACATGTGCGCACACGCCCCGGTATGTATATCGGTAGGCTGGGCGACGGTGCACATGCCGAAGACGGAATCTATGTCCTCCTGAAAGAAGTGATTGACAACAGTATTGACGAGTTCAAGATGCAAGCCGGTAAGAAAATCGAGATTACCGTTGAAGAAAACCTTCGTGTCAGTGTGCGTGACTACGGACGAGGCATTCCGCAAGGAAAGCTGATTGAAGCCGTCAGTATGCTGAATACCGGTGGTAAGTACGACAGCAAGGCATTTAAGAAAAGCGTCGGGTTGAACGGTGTCGGTGTGAAAGCCGTCAACGCACTGAGCTCCCGTTTCGAGGTACGCAGCTACCGCGACGGCAAAGTCCGCATCGCCACTTTCTCCAAAGGTACCCTGCTGACTGACGAAACGCAGACCACCGAAGAAGACAACGGAACTTATATCTTCTTCGAACCGGACAATACATTATTCCTGAATTATTGTTTCAAGCCCGAATTTATCGAGACCATGCTACGTAACTATACGTACCTCAACACAGGGCTTGCCATTATCTATAACGGTCACCGCATCCTGTCACGTAACGGTCTTGTAGACCTGCTGAATGACAACATGACGGCAACCGGCCTCTACCCTATCATCCACCTGAAAGGAGAAGACATCGAAATAGCCTTCACCCACACCGGACAATACGGAGAAGAATATTACTCCTTCGTCAACGGTCAGCACACCACCCAGGGAGGTACTCACCAGAGTGCTTTCAAGGAACATATCGCCCGTACTATCAAAGAGTTCTTCAACAAGAACATGGATTATACGGACATCCGCAACGGACTCGTTGCCGCCATTGCCGTCAACGTGGAGGAACCGATCTTCGAGAGCCAGACCAAGACGAAGCTGGGTTCTACCAACATGGCACCCGGCGGCATAACCGTCAATAAATACGTAGGCGACTTCATCAAACTGGAAGTGGACAACTTCCTCCACAAGAATGCGGACGTAGCCGAAGCCATCCAGCAAAAGATACAGGAATCGGAAAAGGAACGCAAAGCCATTGCAGGCGTAACGAAACTGGCCCGCGAACGTGCCAAGAAAGCTAACCTGCATAACCGCAAACTGCGTGACTGCCGTATCCACCTCAACGACCCGAAAGGAAAAGGGCTGGAAGAAGATTCCTGTATCTTCATCACCGAGGAGACTCTGCAAGCGGTTCCATCACCAAGAGCCGTGATGTGAACACGCAAGCAGTGTTCAGTCTACGTGGTAAACCGCTGAATTCTTTCGGGCTGACAAAGAAAGTGGTGTACGAGAACGAAGAATTCAACCTGCTCCAGGCAGCCCTGAATATAGAAGACGGAATCGAAGGACTGCGTTACAACAAAGTGATTGTAGCAACTGATGCCGATGTGGACGGTATGCACATCCGCCTGTTGCTGATTACCTTCTTCCTGCAATTCTTCCCCGACCTTATCAAGAAGGGACACGTATACATCTTGCAGACTCCTCTGTTCCGTGTACGCAACAAGAAAAAAGACGCTCTATTGTTACAGCGAGGAGGAACGCGTCAATGCTATCAATGAACTAAGCCCGAATCCGGAAATCACACGATTCAAAGGTCTGGGAGAGATCTCACCGGACGAATTCAAGCACTTTATCGGTAAGGATATGCGTTTGGAACAGGTAACTTTGCGCAAGACGGACGCAGTGAAAGAACTGCTGGAATTCTACATGGGTCAAAAACACCATGGAACGACAGAACTTTATTATAGACAACTTGGTTATTGAAGAAGACTTGGCATCATGAGAAAAGCAATATTCCCGGGTACATTCGACCCTTTCACCATCGGACATTATTCGGTAGTGGAACGTGCACTCACCTTTATGGACGAAATCGTGATAGGAATCGGTATCAACGAAAACAAGAATACGTATTTCCCTATCGACAAAAGAGAGGAAATGATTCGGGAACTCTACAAGGACGACCCTCGTATCCGGGTAATGTCATACGATTGTCTGACAATTGACTTCGCACAGGAAGTAGGAGCAAAGTTTATTGTCCGCGGTATCCGCACCGTAAAAGACTTCGAATACGAAGAAACGATTGCAGACATCAACCGCAAACTGGCTGGTATCGAAACCATTCTGCTTTTCACGGAGCCGGAACTGACTTGTGTCAGCTCTACTATTGTACGCGAGCTATTGACCTTTAATAAAGACATCAGCCAGTTTATTCCGAAAGGGATGAAGATCGGTTGAAAAAAATAGAACCTAAAATAACAAAATTATGAATAAGATTACAATATACGTTCTCCTGGCTTGCCTATGGACAGTATCAGCCGTACAGGCCCAGAGTTTCGGCTCGCCCGCCATGCGCAAGCTGCAAATGGCAGAGTTTGCAATCTCCAACTTTTATGTAGATAAAGTAGACGAAGACAAGCTGGTAGAAGAAGCTATCATTAAAATGCTGGCCCAACTCGACCCGCACTCCACCTACTCGGACGCCGAAGAAGTGAAGAAGATGAACGAACCGCTTCAAGGTAATTTCGAAGGCATCGGCGTACAATTCCAGATGATTGAAGATACGCTGTTGGTGGTGCAACCTGTCAGCAACGGTCCTTCCGAGAAAATAGGAATCCTTGCAGGCGACCGTATCATCGCCGTCAACGACAGCGCCATTGCAGGTGTAAAGATGAGTACGGAAGAAATCATGAAGCGTCTTCGCGGTCCGAAAGGCTCGAAAGTAAATCTGAAAATTGTCCGTCGCGGTGTCCAAGACCCGTTGGTGTTCACCGTAAAAGAGACAAGATACCTATCCTCAGCCTTGACGCGTCCTATATGATTCAGCCGAAGACAGGCTATATCCGCATCAACCGCTTCGGGGCAACGACTGCCGAAGAATTCAAGAAAGCAATGAAAGAACTTCAGAAGCAAGGAATGAAGGATATGATTCTCGACTTGCAAGGCAACGGAGGAGGCTACCTCAATGCAGCTATCGACCTTGCCAACGAATTTTTGGGTCAAAAGGAATTAATCGTCTACACCGAAGGACGGACTGCCAAACGCAGTGACTTCTACGCCAAAGGTAACGGCGAGTTCCGTAACGGCCGCCTCATCGTATTGGTAGACGAATATACAGCTTCCGCCAGTGAGATTGTCAGCGGCGCAGTGCAGGATTGGGACAGAGGTATCATCGTAGGCCGCCGTTCTTTTGGCAAAGGACTGGTTCAACGCCCGATCGACTTGCCCGACGGCTCAATGATCCGCCTGACGATCGCCCGTTATTATACTCCCGCCGGCCGCTGCATCCAAAAGCCTTACGACAGCTCGACAGATTACAATAAAGACCTGATAGAGCGCTTCAACCACGGTGAACTGATGAATGCCGACAGCATTCACTTCCCCGACTCATTGAAAGTACAGACCAAGAAACTCGGCCGTACCGTTTACGGCGGAGGCGGTATCATGCCGGATTATTTCGTGCCGATTGACACCACTCTTTACACGGATTATCACCGCAACCTGGTAGCCAAAGGCGCCGTTATCAAATTCACCATGAAGTTTATCGAAGGACACCGAAAGGAACTGGCCAACAAGTATAAGAAGTTCGAATCATTCAACGAGAAGTTTGTCATAGACGATGATATGCTGGCAACCTTGCGTGAAATGGGTGAGAAAGAAGGCGTGAAGTTCAATGAAGAGCAGTATCAGAAATCGCTCCCGCTCATCAAGACGCAACTCAAAGCCTTGATCGCCCGCGACCTTTGGGATATGAACGAATATTTCCGGGTGATGAATACGACGAACGAAAGCGTACAGAAGGCGTTGGAGATTCTCAATTCGGAGGAATATCAGAAGAAACTGAGAGCAAATTAATCCTTATCTCTCCCGATAGAAAACACACATTTCTCTTTCACCTATCACCGTCGGTAATCAAACGCTTTATTCATCGAGGTTTCCAGCGGTGACAGGTTGTTTCTTAACCTATCACCACATCTATCACCTATCACCGCCGGATTACGCTTCGCAATATAGTTCGGCCCCTTTCCAAGCATATACAGTCATCATGACAAGGTGAACAAGTTCCTTAAACAAGCAGGAATACTTTGCTTTTCTCCCTTATATAGTTTATCTTTGCTACCGATATAGTCTACTCACCACAGCCGTGACGAATTCCTGCCACGGCCATGACGAAAGCTACCACAGCCGTGGCAAGTAGTTACCACGGCTGTGACAAACGAACGATCAAGGCACCGGAACACAACTATCCTTATGCCTTAATCTAAGAATAAAGGCAGGATAACTTATATAAAGCCGCTTGATAACAAACAAACAACAGCTATATAACACAATCCCCTCTAAGTCCCAAAGATTATTAACCCGGTTTGCAACGACAAAATACGATGTCCTTACAAATAAAATAAATAGAAAATAATGGCAATACAATTTGAATTGTACAAAACTCCCCGTCCCAAGGACGAGGCAGACAAAGAGACATACCACGCACGTGTGGTCAACTTCCAGCATATCGACACGGATTATCTGGCCAGACAAATCCAAACGGCAACTTCACTGACCGAGGGAGACGTAAAATCTGTCCTCGAATCTCTAAGCCACTTTATGGGGGAGCGGCTCCGGGAAGGGGAAAGCGTCCATTTGGATGGTATCGGTTACTTTCAGATAAAGCTGAACAGTCAGGAACCAATCACTTCGCCCAAACTAAAGGCAAACCAAATCAAACTCAAAGCCAACATCAGTTTCAAGGCGGATATCAAACTTAAAAAGTCGGTAAGCGTCGTACATCTGGAACGAAGCAAAGTGAAACGGCATTCAGCCTCCCGCACGAACGAAGAGGTTGACAAGCTCCTGACAAATTACTTCAGCAACAACTCGATATTGACGCGCCCCGACTTTCAAGGGCTGTGCAACTTTACCGCTACCACTGCCGCCCGGCACATCAGACGGCTGAAAGAGGAAAAGAAATTGCAGAATATCAATACGTATTATAATCCGATCTATGCGCCGATGCCGGGGTATTATGGCAGGGCGAAGCTATGAGAAATACGATCAGAATAGTAAAAAGAACTTGCCTAAAGACAGAAAGTAGTAAAATATTCTCTATCTTTAGGCGTACAATAAAAAAATAGATGTAAGCACAAACTTATATTTGAAGAAATGCAACACCTATATATCTATGAATAAACTAATACTAACCGGCCTGCTGGCAGCCGGAGCAATGACACACATTCAGGGTGCTCAATTTGCCGGACAAGAAAACCAACAACAAGACCCGAAGGATAAAAGCCGGCGGCCCAATATCCTTTTTATCCTGAGCGACGACCATACCTCACAGGCATGGGGAATCTATGGCGGAGTTCTGGCAGATTATGCTTATAACAGCAATATACGCCGGCTGGCAAACGAAGGTGTAGTGCTCGACAACTGCTTCTGCACCAACTCTATCTCCGCCCCCAGCCGCGCCAGTATCCTCACCGGACTTTACAGTCACCGGAACGGGCTTTATACGTTAGCCGATTCGTTGGATACTTCAATTCCCACACTGGCAACCGTCCTGCAAGCCAACGGCTACAATACCGGACTTGTCGGTAAATGGCATATCAAATCGCAACCGCAAGGGTTCGACTATTATTCCATTTTCTACGACCAGGGAGAATACCGCGACCCTACTTTCATCGAAAGCAGCGACCCATGGCCGGGCAACCGTCCGTTCGGCGAGCGCGTGCCCGGTTTCTCCACCGACCTCGTCGCAGAAAAAGCGATCAACTGGATCAAGCAGCAGGACAGCAACCAGCCTTTCCTGATGTGCTGCCATTTCAAAGCCACCCACGAGCCATACGACTACCCGACACGCATGGAACACCTTTATGACGGAGTCACCTTCCCCGAACCGGAGAACTTCCTCGACTGGGGACCGGAAACGAACGGGCGTTCTTTCAAAGGGCAAACGCTCGAAGAACTGGGACATCGCTGGCGAGTTGCTTCCAAAGACCCGGACAAGTGGTGGTGCCGCTATCCCGGACTACCTTTCAACACCGACGGAATGCAACGGACCACCGCCCGGCGTGCAATTTATCAAAAACTGATCCGCGACTATCTGCGTTGCGGAGCCACCATAGACGACAACATCGGCAAACTCCTCAAAACACTGGACGAAATGGGTATTGCCGACAACACCATCGTTGTTTATGTCTCCGACCAAGGTTACTTCCTCGGCGAACACGGCTTCTTCGACAAACGAATGTTTTATGAAGAAGCCGCCCGTATGCCCTTCGTCATCCGTTATCCGAAAAAAATCCCCGCCGGGAAACGCTTGAAAGACCTGATACTCAACGTCGACTTTGCACCGACACTGGCCGAATTTGCCGGAGTGAAAATGGAGAATGTACAAGGACACAGCTTCACCGGCAACCTCGAAGGAAAACTCCGGCAGACTGGCGGAAAGAAATCTATTACCGTTACTGGACGAATCACGCTATCCGCCCGGCACATTTCGCTATCCGTTCCGAGCGCTACAAACTCATATTCTATTACGCAAAGAATCTGGACATGACCGATACGGAAAACTTTGATTTCACTCCTGCATGGGATTACTATGATTTAGAAGAAGACCCGCACGAGAATCATAATTTGTATAACGATCCGAAATACGCTCCTATCATCAGACAGATGAAAAAAGATTTATTGAATCTTCGCAAGGAAGTAGGTGACACCGACGAGAAATATCCGGAGATGCAGGAATTACTGGAGAAGTACTATAAATAAGATTTCACTACGGAGGACACAGAGTTTTTATAACGGTGCTGTCAACTTTCTGCTCAAACATAAATGAAAGAAAAAGTTCCGTTTTCCGCAAAAAAACTTATCTTTGTTCCCGGAAGATAATAATTCACGCATAAAACTCATGCCAAAAGATTCATTTTGCATACAATACACCAACTGCACAGGATGTCCCAATGTCAACGAGAACATCCTTGTGTATAGAAACCTACCTCAAAGGAGCGCATATCCCGAAGGATAAGTGTACGCAAAACTGTATGCTTTTCATGATAAAAGGCGAATTACTTATCAACAGTGAAGAATATCCCGGAAATATCCTGCGCGAAAAGCAATTTATCCTGCAAGCTATCGGCTCGAAAATAGAGTTGCTTGCCCTCACGGACGTTGAATACATCGTCTACTGGTTTAATGAGTTACCCCTGCTTTGCGAAGAACGTTACCGTGAAATAACGGAACAGGCAGAAGCACCGCTGACCTACACTCCGCTTATCATGAGTGAAAGGCTTCATTATCTCATCACCAGTATGCCCGAATTTCTTGGTGAAGAATCACCTTGCAGCAAGTTCATCGAACTGAAATGCAAAGAGTTGGCTTTCCTCATCACCAATTATTATCCGACGCCTCAATTAAGTTCATTCTTCTATCCGATCAGTACGTACACAAAAAGTTTCCATTATTTTGTAATGCAAAACTACAACACGGTGAAGAACGTAGAAGAATTTGCGCATCTGGGAGGTTACACAACCACGACCTTCCGCCGACTCTTCAAAAATATGTACGGAATCCCCGTATACGAATGGATACTGGAGAAAAAACGGGAAGGCATTCTGGAAGATCTCCAGCGTACCAATATGCGAATTACAGAGATTTGTAACCGCTACGGTTTCGACTCTCTATCCCACTTCGCACACTTCTGCAAAGACTCTTTCGGCGACACTCCCCGAGCGCTGCGAAAGAAGGCGGCCAACGGTGAAAAATCGGAAAGGTTGCCGATTAAGGAATAATTTCTTTAATTCCTTGCTCAATCAATCTATTTCCCCTATTTTTGCAGTCCGTAAGAGGTGTAAAACGTTGAAATTTTAGTTCTAACAATTAAATAATTTAAATTCAATCATTTATGTGGTTAAGTAATTCATCTGTAGGAAGGAAAGTGGTGATGAGCGTTACCGGTATCGCCCTTGTCCTGTTTCTAACATTTCACATGGCGATGAACCTGGTTGCAATCATCTCGGCTGATGGTTACAACATGGTTTGTGAGTTCCTGGGAGCAAACTGGTATGCGTTAGCGGCTACCGTAGGACTGGCTGCTCTTTTCGTAATTCACATCATCTATGCCTTCTGGCTGACAATGCAGAATCGCAAAGCGCGTGGTAGCGAACGCTATGCAGTGGTTGACAAGCCGAAAACCGTTGAGTGGGCTTCTCAAAACATGCTGGTGTTGGGTCTTATCGTAATCGTAGGCCTTGGCTTACACTTGTTCAACTTCTGGGCAAAAATGCAGTTGCCGGAACTGATGCACAACATGGGTATGCACGCCGACACACTGACGTTGGCTTATGCCGCAAACGGTGCTTATCACATCCAGCAGACTTTCTCTTGCCCGATTTACGTGGTTCTTTACCTCGTTTGGCTGTTTGCTCTGTGGTTCCACCTTACTCACGGTTTCTGGAGCTCTATGCAATCACTGGGGTGGAACAACAAAGTATGGATCAACCGTTGGAAATGTATTTCTAACATCTATTCAACGATTGTAGTACTCGGTTTCGCACTCGTAGTAGTGGTATTCTTCGCGAAATCACTGATTTGTGGCGGTGCTTGCTAAATAGTAAATTGTAAATGATTAAATTGTAAATAATATTATGATCAAGATAGATTCAAAAATTCCAGAAGGCCCGGTGGCTGAGAAATGGACCAACTATAAAGCTCACCAGAAATTGGTGAACCCCGCTAATAAACGTCGTTTGGACATCATCGTTGTGGGTACGGGTTTGGCAGGTGCTTCTGCTGCTGCATCCCTCGGTGAAATGGGTTTCAGAGTATTCAACTTCTGTATTCAGGACTCTCCGCGCCGTGCACACTCTATCGCTGCACAAGGTGGTATCAACGCAGCCAAGAACTATCAGAACGACGGTGACTCTGTTTATCGTTTGTTCTACGATACAGTAAAAGGTGGTGACTACCGTGCTCGTGAAGCTAACGTATACCGTCTGGCTGAAGTATCAAACGCTATCATCGACCAATGTGTAGCTCAAGGTGTTCCTTTCGCACGCGAATACGGCGGTACGCTGGACAACCGTTCTTTCGGTGGCGCACAGGTTTCACGTACTTTCTACGCTAAAGGTCAGACAGGCCAGCAGTTGTTGCTGGGTGCTTACTCCGCACTGAGCCGTCAGGTAAACGTAGGTACTGTAAAACTTTACACCCGCTATGAAATGCAGGACGTTGTCATCGTTGACGGACGTGCCCGCGGTATCATTGCCAAGAACCTGGTAACCGGTAAGTTGGAACGCTTCGCTGCTCACGCAGTAGTTATCGCAACCGGTGGTTACGGAAACACTTACTTCCTGTCTACAAACGCTATGGGTTGCAACTGTACGGCAGCCGTTCAGTGCTACCGCAAGGGTGCCGTATTTGCTAACCCCGCTTACGTACAGATTCACCCGACTTGTATTCCGGTACACGGTGACAAACAGTCCAAACTGACTCTGATGTCCGAATCTCTGCGTAACGACGGTCGTATCTGGGTTCCGAAGAAGAAAGAAGACGCTATCAAATTGCAGAAAGGCGAAATCAAGGGAAGCGATATTCCTGAAGAAGACCGTGACTACTATCTGGAACGCCGTTATCCGGCATTCGGTAACCTGGTTCCGCGTGACGTTGCCAGCCGTGCAGCTAAAGAACGTTGCGACGCAGGTTTCGGTGTGAACAACACAGGTCTGGCCGTATTCCTCGATTTCTCTGAAGCTATCAACCGCCTGGGCATCGACGTTGTTCTTCAACGTTACGGCAACCTCTTCGATATGTATGAAGAAATCACCGACGTTAATCCGGGCGAACTGGCTCGCGAAATCAACGGTGTGAAATACTACAATCCGATGATGATTTATCCGGCTATCCACTACACAATGGGTGGTATCTGGGTAGACTACGAACTGCAGACTACCATCAAGGGTCTGTTCGCTATCGGTGAATGTAACTTCTCTGACCACGGAGCTAACCGTCTGGGTGCTTCTGCATTGATGCAGGGTCTGGCCGACGGATACTTCGTATTGCCTTACACTATCCAGAATTACTTGTCAGACCAGATTACTGTTCCCCGCTTCTCTACTGACTTGCCCGAATTTGCAGAAGCAGAAAAGGCTGTACAAGCTAAGATCGACAAGTTCATGAGCATACAAGGTAATGAATCTGTTGATTCTATCCACAAGAAACTGGGTCACATCATGTGGGAATATGTAGGTATGGGACGTACGGCAGAAGGTTTGAAGAAAGGTATTGCTGCACTGAAAGAAATCCGCAAGGAATTTGAAACCAACCTGTTTATCCCCGGTTCTAAAGAAGGCATGAACGTAGAGCTTGACAAAGCAATCCGCCTGTACGACTTCATCACAATGGGTGAACTTGTTGCTTACGATGCCTTGAACCGTAACGAGTCTTGTGGTGGTCACTTCCGTGAAGAACATCAGACAGAAGAAGGTGAAGCCAAACGTGATGACGAAAACTTCTTCTATGTAGCTTGCTGGGAATACCAGGGAAGCGACGACAAGGCTCCTGTATTGTACAAAGAACCGCTGGTATACGAAGCTATCAAGGTTCAGACCCGTAACTACAAGAGCTAATCAGTGAAGTTAAACAATTAAAAGAATAAGTAAAATGGATAAAAATATATCATTTACGCTGAAAGTTTGGCGTCAAGCAGGCCCGAAGGCTAAAGGCGCTTTTGAAACCTACCAAATGAAAGATATCCCCGGTGATACTTCCTTCCTGGAAATGCTGGATATCTTGAACGAACAGTTGATTGAAGACGGAAAAGAACCGGTTGTGTTCGACCACGACTGTCGTGAAGGTATTTGCGGTATGTGTTCTTTTTACATCAACGGACATCCGCACGGTCCTGCAACAGGTGCTACTACCTGCCAGATTTATATGCGTCGCTTCAACGACGGTGACACCATTACCGTTGAACCTTGGCGTTCGGCCGGTTTCCCTGTTATCAAGGACTTAATGGTAGACCGTACCGCTTACGACAAAATCATGCAGGCAGGTGGTTACGTGAGCGTTCGTACAGGTGCTCCTCAGGATGCCAACGCTATCCTGATTCCGAAACCGGTAGCTGACGAAGCTATGGATGCTGCTTCTTGTATCGGTTGCGGTGCGTGTGTAGCTGCTTGTAAGAACGGTTCAGCCATGCTGTTCGTATCTGCAAAGGTCAGCCAGTTGAACTTGCTCCCGCAAGGTAAACCGGAAGCTTTGCGCCGCGCAAAAGCCATGTTGTCTAAAATGGACGAACTGGGATTCGGTAACTGTACCAATACTCGCGCTTGCGAGGCGGAATGTCCGAAGAACATCTCTATCAGCAACATCGCCCGCTTGAACCGCGACTTCATCATCGCAAAACTGAAAGACTAAATTTATTGCTAAGTTTTAAGAGTCGAGGGACAATTTGATTAATGACAGAATCCCCTGCCGGCATACTGGCAGGGGATTTATTCTTATCAATACAAAATAATTAATATGAAACAACTCTTTCTTATCTGTATGACAACAGTATGTCTGCTATCGTTTCAAACGATACAAGGACAGCAAGTAGTTCCTGCACAGGGAGCACAAATGATCCCTGCCAAAAAAATGCAAATGACTCTTGCACAACCGGATGGCATCGCTTTCCGCGAACTCTCTTTTGCCAGTGCATTGAAAATGGCTAAAGAAGAAAATAAACTACTTTTTTGTAGATTGTTTTACCACTTGGTGTGGCCCTTGCCGAATGTTGTCCAAGGTAGTTTTTAAAGATTCTCTGGTTGCCGATTACTTCAACCGCCATTTTGTCAATCTGAAAATGGATATGGAAAAAGGAGAAGGGATAGATATCAGAAAAAATATGATGTGCGAGGCTATCCCACCCTTCTTTTCCTAAATTCAAGTGGTGAAGTAGTACATCGCCTTCTTGGTGCCGACGAAGCGTCTGCACTGTTGGAAAAAGTAAAACTGGGAGTAGAGACCGGCGGAATTTCAGGTCTTAGGAAACGCTATGAAGCGGGTGAGCGTGACTCTGCTCTTTGTCTGCGGATATATCAATGTACTTTCTGCCGCCAACCGTGAAGAAGAGGCAGGAAAAGTAGCTGCTGATTTCTTACAGGGGAAAAGAACAGAAAATACTGGAATATGAAGGTTATTTCTCCATATTCTATCGCTATATACATGATATCAACTCCTCGGCATTTTTATATGTGGTAAATCATAAGAAAGAGATAGCCGACAGATTTCCACAACAAGCTTCTTCGCTCAACCGCAGAATACTTGAAGACTGGATTAGCGGCTCTTATACATATCTGAAAGTGGATGAGTCGAAACATTGTACATTCGACGAACAAGGACTGAATGCTTATGTCACTCGTATGAAACAGATGAATGTAGCAGAAGCCGACATGATAGGCGAAAATCTACGGCTTCACAGAGACGGCATTATGAACCAGTGGGACTCGTTTGTAAAACGGGGAGACAAACTACTTGCTTCACACACAATTCTAGGCGATGAAGAACAATTATTGCAGTGGGTGAAATGGATGAACAAAGCATGTGCAGATATGTCATTACGCGAAAAAGCTGCTCAATGGTGCGAAAAAACTTGTGCAGACTTAATAAAGAAAAACGAGGAAATCAAGAAAAACCTGCCTCCTGGTGCAATTCCTGCTATTTCTATGATAGATTATAAAGCACAGTTACTGCAAGTAGCAGAAAAATTGAGGAAACCAATGGAGCAGAACTGAGAATCTATAATAAAGCATAAATATAGATAGAGGTTGTCTCAATGTAGAGAGTTCAGCCTCTGTCATTTATCAGCAAATCGTAACTTCTTTCTATCTACGTAAATTACGAGGAGAAGCCCCAAAGGATTTTTTACAGAAATTGGAGAAGTGAGGTAATGACTCAAATCCATATTTATAGCATATTTCAGAGATTGTACATTCTGAGTTTTGCAAATCGTCCAAAACGTTTTCCTTGCGGCGTCCCAGCATCCATTCATACACAGGTTCATGAAAGACACTATTGAAAATCCTACGGAATGTACTGATAGTGTATCCGCCTAATTGTGCCAGTTCTTCTACCGTCTTTACTTTTTTATAATTCTGAATGACAAAACATTGAAAGCCATTTGTATATTTGGAAAGTGGATGTACCAAGCTCGCAAGATCATAATCGGAGTAGTAGTAACCCAACACAAATGCCAATTCCTTCCGTTTGAGAGACAACAGACTTTATCTCCCTTCAAATAGGTTATAGAGCCATTCAAGAAATATTGTAATTCAGGAATTATTTTTAAAGGGGAATAGATAAGCGGAGGAGATACCTCTTTCATGATATGATTAAAACGCAAATCGCAAAACAACTCCGGTTGAACGAAACGATAATAAATACATTCGCATTCAGTCATAGCAAGCATCTCAAATTTTGATCCGATAGCCTGAAGAATAAACTCACCTTCTCTGAGCATCGTACCTGCATATTCCTGACTATTAACCAGCATCTCTCCCTTCATCAAAAAAGAATGAAATTCTCCTCGCATTTATGCGCAGGCCTATGGAAACCCCGCTGATAAATAATATGAGCAATGGCATTGCTCACAGCTTTTGGACAGTTTTGACAATCCCAATTTCCTTGACAGATAGACGGCATATGTTGGCTTTGCTTTGTATTTGTTTTATGTTTTCAACAAAAATATATGAAAGATTTCATATAGCCATAAAAAAAAGGAGAAAAGTAAAAGAAGGTGTGTCGTAATACACGATGCGCCTTCTTTTTTTTCATTGACTATAAAAATCGGTTCATTTTCTTTAAGCTGCGATATTTTGAGGATTTCTTTGGTTTATGTGTTCGCAACATCTAAATAGAGCAACTGTAAGCTCATAAAACGGTCTAATCAGCCAATCCATACCTTCTTTAGTCATTTTTGCACACATCTTTTTTATATTGAAGGCAATGGCAAAGAAGGAAAAGTCCATGAAGACCTTATCCTTTCCAAAATGGCGGAAACGTTTGTAATTCATATTGTTTTTCATTTGTCCGAACACGGCTTCCGGTTCTATGCATCTCTGTCCTCTGTGTTTCAGTCCTTCCTCTGAGCAGAGCAGCTCTTTGGCTTTTTGCTTGTATTTTCTGAGTCTGTGATTCAACTCTATCGTTCTGTTCCCCTTTGCTTTAAAACATCGGCATCTTAGCGGACAGCCTTCACATCTGATGGCTCTGTACGTGGCATTTTCGCTGACATATCCGGATGCTGTTTTCACATGTCTAGTCCCTATCCTTTGCATCTTCTGTCCCATGGGGCAGATACAAAAGTCTTGTTCTTCATTGTAGTAGAAGTTTTCCGCCCTGAACGGGTCCGGTTTGAATCTCGGCCGCTGTTCCATGTGGAAGTAGTTGTATTTGACGTAGCCCGCCATACCGTTTTCTGACATGAAGCGGTAATTCTCCTCAGAACCGTAGCCGGAATCGGCCACCACCGTATGGGCCAACCTGTCATATCTGCTTGAGAAGGATTGCAGGAAAGGTATCATGGTCAGTGTATCCGTAGGGTTCGGGAAGAGTGCAAAATCGGTAATGAACTGGTTCTCGGTGCCGATCTGGAGGTTGTAACCGGGCTTTGTCTGGCCGTTACGCATGGCATCCTCCTTCATTCTCATGAAAGTAGCGTCCTTGTCCGTTTTGGAATAGGAGTTCCTGTCCTGTAGCGTGTTCAGACGGTTGTCGTATTCCTGCAGCTTGTCCCTGTGTTCTTCCAGTTCCTTCAGCTGTTTGCGTTTCTTTTTCAACGCAGTCTTTTCCTCTTTCGTGGAGGGCTCAGGAACCTGTTCAAGTGCTTTCCGCAATTCTCCAGCCATTTCAGTCAGCATGGCCGGAGTGAACTCAATCTCCTCATTGCTTTCCGATGAGTTCTCCTGGGCGATGACATCGTCTATCTGCCCTAACAGGACATGTATCTTCTTCATCAGGCGTTCACAGTTCCGCTCAACCGTTTTTCGCCAGACGAAAGTATACTTATTGGCTTTGGACTCAATCTTTGTCCCGTCAATGTATTCCACATTCAGCCTGATGAAGCCTTTGGAAGAGAGAAGGAGTACGGTTTGGGTAAATACCTCGTTGATTTCCTTTTTCACCCGGTTGCGGAAACGGTTGATGGTAATGAAATCAGGTTTCTCATATCCGGCAAGCCAGATATAATGGATGTCACGATGAAGGAGCTTTTCAATTTTACGGCAGGAATAGACGTTGTTCATATAGGCATAGAGAATGACCTTGAGCATCATCCTGGGATGGTAAGGGCTGCGGCCGCATTCCTTATACAACTTCCTGAAACTTTCAAGGTTCAGGCTCTCAACCAGAGCGTCAACCATCCGAACTGGATCATGCTCTGCAATATCCTCGTCAATTCTTTGAGAAAAAAGCACTGTTTGGTTGGAATTATAAGGACGAAAATGTATCTTTGTCATAGTGAAAATCTTAGCCTCGTTTGCCTAAAGATACAAAATGGTAATTATAAAGAATCTTATCACCAGCTCCCCCAAACAACATCTTTCAAATAACTTTTTTCTCTCCATTAAAGTATCCTTTAAAGGCCAGTAATAAGGCCCAACAGGGTTCATTGTCCATGCTGAGCTATTCCAAGAAACTATCACACCATTCATAAATGGTGTCTCACCCAAAATGGTTTCAGCAGACATATCATTATCCTTTGTATTATATGCAAAAACCTTAAACCCACCATTAGTTTTCAAACCTTCTGTCTTTAACTCGCTCGCTCTTGTTGCCTTACTTACTATGGTAGTAAAGTTAATCTCAGCTTTCTGTCCTTCATTCTCAAATTCTTCATTCTGTGAGCAACTCGTAATTGCCAAAGCAGCTGTTACTGCCAATAAAATCTTTTTTTCATAACTGTATCTTTTTAGTTAATAATATTATTCTATTCTGTTTATGCTATTAGGAATCAGTTTACTGGTAATTCAATATTATCTTCTGGTCCCCAACCATCAACGTTTCCATTCATTCCTCCACCCCCGTCAGGATTAGGTGGTGTTTCCGGTTTCTCTACCTCAATCTTATCATCAGGTGGCAACTCAATCTCTGGTGGCGGATCTTGTTTTCCTTCTTCCTCCTTCTCATCTTTTTCAAGCGTACCAATTATTTCAGTAACATCAATCGTCCTTTTCCTGTATCGTATTATCAGTTCTTACAAAACTTAGTATCAACTTTACACTACTTGTTTCTCGAGAAACCGGTTCTCCCAACATTGACATTCGCGTCGGTATATCTTTTCCCCTTTAAAAGCAGTAAAATGCGCTATTACTTTTGCCACCCTCCTTCTTTGCTTCAAAATAAATAGGCTGTGAGTTACACATTCCGCAACCTTTACCTATACAATAGCAATCAGACAATCCATTTACACACCCTATAACTGATGTCACATATTCCAGTCCTTTCACCTCTATTGCAAAGGAGTAGTTCTTTATTACCGATTCCAATTCCCAATCCAAGTGAAACACTTCATCACTTTTCTTTATTTTCAATTCATCAATATTCAACACATATAACGGGTCCGGCGACCAAACCATTTTTTCAGTTCCGGCAATGCCCAAACCATTGCAATATCCCGTATATGCCTCAATCGTTTCATAGGATTCCTCACCTCGGATTCGCACTACTTCCGTGTTATAGTTGTAAGCTACCACCGAATATCGTCCGGGAGGGACCTTCATCTCCCCACCTTGTACCGAAAGGTACCTATCCACTTTTCTGCCTTCCCCGTCTTTCGGATAAAATATAATCCGAACTCCTTCCGGCAATTCATCTGTTACTCCGGCCCAATCTAACAAGATTTCTACCCCGCTTACAGGATAATCATCCAATACATCGCGACGACTACACCCGGTCAGCATCAGCAGCGAGGACAGAAGCACAAGAATAATATATCTTGTATCTCGCATAACGTCCTTACCTCCTTGTTGTTATCAGCCATACCAGAGAAATTTTCGCCTTGGTAGGGCCAATAAAGTTATAACGCCCACTATTTGTCCATATAATATCCCCCCCGTAAGGAGTATATTTCTTATATTCCGTTGTCAAATACCCTATGCCGAGACTGAACTCAAGTGAAAAATGAAGTGCCAGTTGTCGCATACCCGTAAGTCACTCCTGCAGCCCCATAATACTTACCTTGATAACCGTCTCCCTGTAATTGAAAGTCATATATTCCACCTTCAGCATAAAGCCCGATAAAATGCCCGGTCAACCGATTATGTTTCTGCCTGTTTCCCAACCAGTAACGTCCTTCCGTGCCTCCTGAAAGAAGTTGATAGCAAAAATCATGTTCACTATTCAGCCACCACGGGCATTTGTATTCGGTATTCAAAGACCACCGCTTGCCTAATGGAATTTCCACTTTATATTCGGCGCCAATGCCATATCATATAGCAGGTTATTCTTCACAGCAAGTACTGTTTTACTTTTCCCCGGTCCTTCTGCCTCCGACATAACTGCCTCACAGGTCTGTTCATTTACACTTTCTCCCACAGACTTATCAGGCTGACTATCCGGAAGCGCCTCTTCCTGTCTTGAAACCAACAACTCGGAGACAGAAGATACCGGTTCAAAGGTTTCCTTCGCCACTTCCGGGATTTCCCGGACTATTGTAATTTCAGACCGCCTCAACTTAGGAAATACGTTGTTGACCATGTATCTGTAAGCAGCTCCCTGATTTAACTTACGTAACAATTGTTTCCGTTTTACGATATCATTCTTATGATAATCAATCAATAGCAACTCTTCCGCGCGTGCCGGCAGGTTAGGGTCAGCTGCCGCCAACTTACGTAACTCTGACCAATTCTCGCCTGCTGAAAAATAATGAATCTTATTAACATCAATATTCGAATGATATCGTTGTAAGAATTCACTAACCGAGTGATTCCTCTTGGAAATCAAATTTGTATTATAAGACTCGTCATCTTCGGGAGAAACAGAAGTGATTACATTCAAAGCAGTTATATATTTCGTATCCGAGTTCCTCGCCAATAAAGAGTCCAACACTACAATTACCTGATTATTACTACCATAACAAGAGTCAACACACGTTTCAGACACCTCGAAATATATTACTGCCCGCCGGACCGTATCACCTGTAGCTGTGAAAAACGGAATCATAGCATATCCACTTTCCGAAAGACCAAGTAATGTCATAAAAAAGTCAAGATATAGATTCCATGTTTCATAGTCGTTCGTTTCTGTGAACAAATATAGAAGTTAAGAAATGAATAAAATCATACTTTCAGAACAAAATATAGGGTGTGAAAGGTTCTGTGAAACGATTGAAACGATTTTGCAAGTTTGAAAAGTTCAATAGTAGAATATTAACAAAAAAAGATGCACAGATCATCGAATATTCATCGATTCTCTGTGCATCCACAACTCTAAAGCCTTCTTTAAAGCAAAACTAAACTTATTATACTGCCGGATCGGGTGTCACTCCTCCTTCTCCCTTGCCATCATCGCCAGAACCCGGCTTTCCGCCGGTATTGCCACCGTTGCTACTTCCGTCCGTATAATCTGTTTCAATCTCAGCACGACGCGTAATACTCATGTCCGCCAACGTATCTTTGAAGATTTTCCCCGGATAGAATAAAATCTTTCTCTGAACGATTGACTTGGACGAAATTGCCTTTTCTTCCTCCGAGCTTTTTGTACGGATAGTAGGGCTAAAGATTCCGAACTCACCCAACTGAACGCTCTTTCCGTCATCAATATCCTCAGCCATTTTATCTACCAGACCACTGACTACCAAATCGACCACTTTCCGATGAACACCACAAAGCTGACTTACTTTGCGACACATCTTTGCAAAATTAACCCTACCGGAACGAACCGATTTTGCTACATACTTTCGTTTTTGTCTTTGTCAAAACCGAACACTCTTTTTGTTACTACATACTCTAAAGCCATAATCGTTAAAGTTTAAATGGTTAAAAAAATAAAGGTTATCTGTTTGCCATTCGTTTTGTTTGAATGACTCTGCAAAGATATAACAGGCCGTATACTGTCCAGTCCCCTTTTGTCTCCATTACGTCTCCTTTTTGGTACTTACAGGTCATTAGATTCAAGTAATAACACACTAGTTATTAACTAGATATACAAATTAATATTTTTTCATGAATACATCATCAAAGTAATCTCTCTCATACTAGATCTAAACACCGCCTCATTCTTAAAATATCCTCCTTTATAAAAATGTACCCGTTTATGCAGTAAACAGGCTAAAATAGCCACATGCAATCTATCTGTATGTATAATATCAAATTCATCAATCTTTTTGATAAAAGGAGCAATTGAGTAATTTCATTTCCCCAAAGACTAATATCCATATTCAAAGCTATATAATTCTGTTTCCCGAGACTCTCTCTATCCGTTCTAAAGAAATATCCAGTTTGTCCGGTAGATAAGTTCTCCGAAGTAATTTTGTCAAAAGATAAAAAGCCATATCATGACAGAAAAATGCTTGGGAACAATATTGTTTACTCTCATATAAATCTCGACAGAAAAAAGGTAACATCAGCAGAATCTAAGCAAAACATCAACGTAGAAGGTAAAACAACTGTATGCTTAAAAAACTTGTGATAATGACGTATAAAATTATATCCAGAACTAAAAACCGGATACCAAGCTCCCCCTCCACCAAACACCAATACTTTATTTGAAAGATATTCTCTCATCAACGGCATCTTTATGTATTCTTTCCAAAAACTATTTATAAAAGGCAACTCATGATATCCGATAGAGAAATCATCAAAAACCTCAGCGTTGCTTCTCTGATTATTCCATCTCCCCAGTTCCTCCGTTAGGAACATAAATAACTGTTTTATCACAGCTTAATTCTAGTATTTTACTTGCCAATGCAGTATAATTTTCGCTCATTACATGTGTTCTCATACGCATGATTATATTACTATATTATGATTCAAGAATAAAACGGCTTTGGTTCTCTGAAAATAAATCATAAAAAAACTCAATATCCTATCATCAGTCAAAAGACCTTGGTTCTTTTAGCCAAACTCATACTTTCCAGCATTAAAGAGAGATTTGGATAATGATTGCTATTTAATTTTAATAAATAAGTTAAAATTTCCCAACGAATCCGCAAAGCAGTCTCAGCCTGTTCTTTCCGTTTCTGATATGATACTTGTTCTGTATTTATACGATAAAATAATAATGGCTGAGACTCAATGTAAAATAATCCTCCTCTTTTAGCTATTTCTACCCATAATTTATAGTCTTCTGCAAATTCATAATTTTGATATTCCAAAATATGTTCATACAAAAAGCTTGTACGAATCATTGCAGTAGGATGAAATAGAAAATTTCCTTGTAAAAGATGATATAACGGATATTTCAACACGCCAACATAAGATGGCAATATATTCCCTGCTATATTCTCCCCAAAAGTTCTAACCCAAGAGGTGCAAACCGCCAGTTCCGGTTCTTCTTCCATTATCTTATATTGAATTTTTAGTCGCTCACAATACATTAAATCATCAGCATCCATCCTGGCTATATATTTGCCGGATGCACTTCGATTCCTATATTTAAAGATCCGATAAAATCATGTTTATTCTCAAAGATCTTAATACGCTTATCACTAAAAAGATCGGATAATTGACATCGTATCATCACTAGATCCGTCATCAACAATAATATATTCAAAATCTCCAAACGATTGATTAAGTACACTTTCAACAGCCTCCTTCACGTATCTTTCCGCATTATAAGTAGGCATTACAACAGATATCTTACTCATATTCTTTTTTTCTATTTGTATTCACAAAAATAATTGACTATTCATGTTACCGGAACTTTTATATATCCAATAAAGCACATAACGGGAAATTCCAGATTGATACCCTAAAATTGAATCCGTACGCGGTATTTCATGTAATATCCCCCAATTGAATAACTCTCTTTTCTTTTGTAGCAAATCCCTCTAATAAAGTCGCTAAAGAAGCTTGTTCATCATGTTTATCTAACAGCAATATATTAAACAAATCTATTTTCTGTGAAAGACTCATTGTTTTTATATAAATATCCCGTAACGCCATTGTTTTGTTTTGAATTACCACCTTTTCTATATACGGCTTCTTTAACATAGATATTATATTCTTCAAATGATATCCTATCATGTAGTTGCTAACAAATTCGCCCCGTAGATATAACTCAGAATATAAATTCAATAAATTAAAAGAAGGAGTAATATATCTACACTCATCCACAATCTTCAGATAAATTTTTAAATTATCAAGTAAACTTATTTTAGAACAGATTCCTGAATGGTCATTTATTTTAGAAAATCCTTCTTCTAAAAATTGAGCACTTCTCTCTAAAATAAAATCAATATACTTTGCCAGTCTTTTATTAGAGCAATAAAGTTTAGTTCAATAAGGAAGTAGGCTATTCTAATATAATGAAATGTTTCTTTCTCAGAATGCAGTTCTTTCATTTCATCTATCTTTCTCACTATTTTATTTAGTTTGACTCCAAATATTTCATCAAAATCAGCCTCTATAAAACTGTTTCGCATCAGATAGATTAATACATATCCAATTCCGGAAAGCCCATTCTCAAAACTAATATCCTCATCCGAATCTGATAAAGCTTCCTGCAATAGGTTAAAAGCTTGATCCTCGCAATAAATATTATTCAAATATCGTGACGCTTCAAACAGACAGAGAGAGATCCCAGCCCGTCCATTAAAGAAACCTGAAGTATTCACTAACCTGGCATGCTCCACAATATAATCAACAAATTGAGATAATACACTATTTGATATCATATAATATTAATTTACAGATTCTGTTATTATTTTCTTCAGAGGTAATAAAAAGCGTTCTAAGAGAGTCATATCTTCGGTAATGATTTCAGCCTGTCCTTCCATTTCCGGCAAGAACGGAAGTTCCTTTTTATATGTGGTTTTCAGCCCATCCTGAAGTTGGATATCGACTGTATAAGCCTTTTCTTCATTATCATTTATAGTAGGAATTAAAGATATATTCTTAATACTTCCTCTTCCTATACCATATTCATTATCAGGATAATTACTGAATCGAATATTCACTTTCTGCCCCACTTTTACTTTCCCCGACCGTGCCGTCGGTAGTTTAGCCTTCCCAATGATTTCCCCTTGGTTGTCAGGTACAATATTAAAAACAATATCACCAACCTCTACATTTTGATTTGTAGTCCAATATTGTGTAAATGTGATTTCACCTGCTATCGGTGTTATTAAAGCGTAATTTATTTCCCAAACATTAATCTCTGTTCTAAGTTGGTTAATTTGTGAACGCAATTGTGTTTCTAAAGTATTCTTCTTGTCAAAATACTGATATTCCGTTTCCAAAAAGAGACTCGTGCATTTGAGCCAATTGAATTTGCAGGTTCTCTAATGATCGATCCATATTTTCTGCAGAAAGGTATGACTGCAAATACCTACTGTAGGCTTCTTCTACCATTTCTTTGTAAATAAGTCCTTTTATCCCCCAACAATGAATCTCTGGTATATTGTTGATGTGAAATACTCATTTGGATCTTTAATAAGTCTTCCTGACGTAGCATATTTTATAATAAACTTCATTCCTGAATATCCGTTCCTTTACTAAATCAATTTTCTTTAAGTGATAAGCTAGTTCTTTGAATTGCTTATATTCAGACATAGTCTGATAAAAGATGAATATAGAGATTGTAAATTGCCTAACTGAAGCTGTTGTGATGGAATTAAAGTAATCGTATCAAGACTATTACCAATTTGTTGTATCATTTTCTTTAATTTGACTACATCATTCGTTTTTTGCCGAGTTCTCAATTACTGCAAGATATGTATCTTTTTTCCACCCTTTGATTGTTTACCACAAATAATTCTTGCATTCTTCCTGAGGTTTTGGCTATCACTCCAAATACAGGAGTAACCCCAGTCATTGTTACGGTTGCATTAATTGTATCCGGATATTTGAATATAGCACTTCCTATGAGTAAAACCAAAGCAACAATTGCGACCATTGTTATTCCCCAACGAAGAATCCAAGGAGAAATCTGACCTAAGATCTCGCTAAATTCCTCACTTCTCAATTCTATATCCTGCTTTTCACTATTCATACCTATATTCCTAATTCCAATTGATTTCTAACTAACGTATAATACGCACCTTTTCGGGCTGTTAGTTCCCAATGGGTTCCCTGATTCAATCACTTTTCCAGCCTCCATGACAACGATATTGTCTGCATTCTGTACGGTACTAAGGCGATGCGCCACAATTACAACAGTTTTCCCTTTATAAAACTTATTGAGATTGTCCAGAATTATTTTCTCATTATTAGCATCCAGCGCATTAGTAGCTTCATCAAAAAAAACAGAAACAAAGGAGCTTTATAAATAGCACGGGCAATTAACAAACGTTGTTTTTGTCCCTGGCTGACGCCGCTTCCTTCCATACCAATTTTACTATTATATTTTAAAGGCAGTGATTCAATAAAATCCTTAATATTAGCAGTTTCCACAGCGTACAGTAATTTTTCCTTATTTATTACCTCCTCGCTTATAGCAATATTGTTTGCGATAGAATCCGAAAAAGAAAACCTTCTTGCATAACTGCTCCGGTATGTTGCCTCCATATATGTGGATTTATATCTCTCAGCGAATATTTTCCTACTTTAATATCTCCTTTCACCGGATTATAGAAACCTAATAAAAGTTTTTATTACGGTTGTCTTACCACTCCCGCTAGCCCCGACAATAGCGGTCACTTTATTTTGTGGAATTGTTAAATTAAAATTTTCCAATACATAGTCTCTTTCTGCTCCTATCATAACTAAAATAGATATTTTCCAATTTTATTGTTTTATCTTCTGGCAATACATTTATTGAATTGTCTATTGAACTACTTTCTTCTTCCTTATTATTTATTTCATTGAGTCGTTCCAAACTAATCTTAGCATCCTGCAGTGACTGACAAAAACTAATAACCTGACTGATCGGTCCGGAAAGTTGCCCGAGAATATAACTAATAGACATCATCATACCCAACGTAATATTTCCGTCAATTACAGCTTTAGCTGATAAAAAGAAATAGTTAACGATGTAGTTTGGCTAAAGAATACAGAACCAACTTGCTGTACCTGTCCCAAAACCATTCCTTTCATACTTATTTTAAACAACTTCACCTGAATAGACTCCCATTTCCAACGCTGCTGCTGCTCACAATTATTTAATTTTATCTCCTGCATACCAGTAATAAGCTGCACCATATTGCTTTGATTGGCTGACGACTGAGTAAAGCGAGCGTTATCTAATTTCCGCCGATAATGCATAAAAGATAATATCCATAGCACATATAACCCGTTTCCTACTAAAATACAGTCAGTATAGTCAGATTATAGTAAGCCATAATAAAAGCAAAGATGAAGAAATTAAAAAAAAAAAAACAGTTGACAACGTTGTTCCTGTCATGAATGACTGAATACGTCCGTGATCACCTATACGTTGCATAATGTCTCCTATATTTTTAGCATCGAAGAAACGGATAGGCAACTTCATTAATTTAGCAAGAAAATCAGAAATTAAAGTAATGCTTATCCTTGTATTCATGTGTAAGCTAATCCAACTTTGAATAAACCCTACCCCATTTGAGTTATTGATAATATCATTTGTGCTATAAGAATTAAGGTTATAAAACTCAGATTACTGTTCCCAATTCCTTGGTCAACTACAGCTTGTGTCAGAAAAGGAAATATTAGTGAGAAAACACTTCCTAACATCATTCCGACTGTTAGTTGAATTAACTGTGATTTATAAGGAAACAAATAACGCAGATAAAAAGATAAGTTCCTTTTCTGCTGCTCTTGATCATCTATTCGCTCGCAAAAGTCCGGAGTCGGCGTAAGTAGCAGAGCTATGCCGGAATCTTTACCTCCCTCTCTAGTACTAATCCAACATTTCAAATCCGATTTGATCAATTTGGTATTTACCTTTAGCCGGATCTGAAATACTAAATTTATATTGTATTTTTTTTTCTTCGAGAAAACAGATCTCCTCTTAATAGCATAAAGCACGACAAAATGATTCTGATTCCAATGTAGGATACAAGGCAAAGGAGCAGCTTCGATTAGTTGCTCCAAACCGATACGTACACCCTGTGTTCGCAATCCTATACTCTCGGCTGCATCGCTAATTCCCAACATAGACACCCCTTGCCGAGTAATAAAACATCTTTCCCGCAAGTTCTGTAAGGAATAACTACGACCATAGAATTTAGCAATCATACGGAGGCATGATGGGCCACAATCCATCGAATCAAGTTGCTGATAATGGGGGAAAGCACTGACTCATACTTAATTTTCCAAAATATTATTTATCTGCTCATCACTTCGTCGGACAGCATTCTTCTGAATGAGTTTCCCGTTATTGCCGTAGATAAAGTATCTGGGCATTGATTGTATTTTTCAAATCTTCTCCCTAAGATCCACCGCTATTATTTTCCGGTTCTCATCAAGCAGGAAGTTTGCAGGTAGACGGGTCACTCCAAACAGATTTCCTAATATTTTAGCTTCCGCTGTTCCAGGTGTTGCATTGACATGAATAAATAACTGTTCCGGGTCAAGCCTTGCTACCGCCTTTTTCCATAATGTATCGCTTTCATCAATAGAGATTGCATAAATATTTAATAAATCCTTGTATTTCGTCCGGACCTCAAGCAATTCAGGATAGCTTCTGCAACAGGGACCACACCAACTTGCCCAAAATCAATAAGAACATATTTCTCTTTTATATCAAAAAGACTTTGAGAATTACCATTAATATCCTTTAAACTAATATCGGCAACCTTATTCCCTATTACATACCGGGGAGCTTTATTATTTGATAAAAAGTCTTTTGTAGGAAACGTATTATCTAAAGATTTGGCAGAAGCCTTGGAGCCTCGACGTTGTCGAATGATATCCCTATATCTTTTGAGTACAGACTCGCCTTTTTTCCGTCGCAGGAGCAGAAGCCTGAGAAGAAAAATATCGTTTAACAAATTTACTAGTGGGAAAAACGTTTAAGCATTACATTTTCTAAACTATCTAACAATTTTTTAGAGACAGTATTATCATCACGCATTACAAGTAAACCGACCATAATAGTTTTGTGCAGACTTTGTCTCTTCCAAGAATTTAAGATTATGCCCTCTAGCTCGAAATTCCGTATAATATTTTATACTATCCATTATATTTTTATATACAGAACTATCCTTCAAATTTATCAGAGCATCTCCTAATTGATGGATTTTTTCTCATTAAGTGACTTGCGTTCCTCTACATATTTACGGATTTCCATCGTACCGACAGAACCAACTGTCTCAGGGAATCTACGGGTTTCTGAAGTTACATACACCGTAACACACTCCTCCGGTTCTAATATCAGCTCCATTTGTAAAGGACCCTTTTTTTCAAAAGTAATCCAACTCATAAAATAATCATCTGCCATCTCTTTTTCAAAACAGAATGTCTTTTGGCCTTTCTGTAAAAAGCATGAGTCTACTGAATATTCATTTCCTATAAGAAAAAACCAGTATACCCATTGAGATTCAGAAGTAAACTCTTCATTAACTATTCCCTTGATCTGTATCGGCTTCTTAATCAACGTAAAAGAAAAACAGATAATACACAAAAATAACATTTTAAGTTTCATTTCTCATAATTTTATAAAGGGGGACAAATGCTACACATTGACAGCTATATAGAACTGCTTTAAAATATGCAGCAAAACCACAACCCTAATAATTTGCTACTCAACGAATAGGCATTTGCCCCTTGTATTTACCATTTTTATTGACAAGAAATTCCAAAGTTGTCTATGCCTTGCGCAGATAGAGTTTTACTAACTTTTGGCCTGCGTCTATCCTATCTCTTGCACATACAGCACCCAGGTCGACTGTTGTTTCCGGATCTCCGTATACGGGACCAACAAAATCAGCAACACAATGAAACAAATACTCTCCTTCGTGGCACCAAGAAGATTCTGTATATCCTCCACGACATTCTTCATTTCAAAACGACTCATTTCCTGAAACTCTTTCAGTTTCAAGTAACTTTCGCATAATTTTTTAATTTAAAATGATGTCGCAAATTTATAGTTTTGCAACTTGGCTGTTTTACTTAACTACAAATCATCTTTTATTAGTTCGGACATTTTCTCCTGAAGATCATTTCCGGTCAAATCCATTGCAATAATTTTCCGTTCAACGTCTAACAGGAAGTTAGCCGGTATCCTTGTCACACCATATTGTTTACTCAAAACTTTTCCTTTCCAGAACCGGTTACGACACGAACATGGTAAATGCATGTTCAGGATCAAGGCCTTTACTGTACTGCGCCACGAGTCTTGATTACTGTCAATCGAAATAGCATAAATACATAATTCTTTATTATATCTTTTTTGAGCTTTCAGTAAATCCGAATATGCCCGGCAGCAAGGTCCGCACCAACTCGCCCAAAAATCTATTAATACATATTCTTTCTTTATATCAGAAAGTTTGATTTGCGCACCAGTAATATCCTTAAAGAGATATATCGGAACATGACTACCGATATTATATAGGGCCGATTTTATTATTTTAAAACTCTTTTTATAAAGTTTCGATTAACGACTATAGGTGTTTTCCATTTGGTCGCCATTATTTCAGCAAATCTGGACAGCGCTTTTCTACTAGCTGCTGTTGCAGGTGGAGCAAGCCGCTTAGAAAAAATATTTTTTAACAGATTCATTAGTGGAAAACGTTTACCAGCAGTTCATTTTCCAGGCTGTCTATTTGTTCATAGAGAAAATATCCTCTATCCTTCAAAACACTTAATGTTGAAACATAAAGTATAGGCAGACTTTGTTTTGAGTAAAAAGTTCGATATCATTTCCAATGTCACGATAATACTCATAGTCACTGACTGAATCTAGTACAGCCTTAATTAATGTTGAATCCTTCGTATTCATGGCACAGGCCTTTAACTCATTTATTCTTCTGAATATTTGTTTGAGCTTTTATATTGTTCATGCTTATCCTGTGTAGCTATTGAACCTTCCGTCCGGGGATACCTTAACGAATTTGGAACAATATATACTACTACATCCTCACCGGGCACCACGCAAAGTTCCAACTGGTTAGGACCACATTTTTAAAAAAGTAATCCAACTGGAAAATAATTATCTTCAAACGTTTTCTCGAAATGAAACGATTTCTGTCCTTTTTTCAACAGGCAAGAGTCTGCTATCGAATATTCGTTCTCACACAGACAAAACCAGTATGCCCATTGGTCTTCTTGTGTGAATACTGAGTCAACAATGCATTTGAGTTTAATAGGAGAACCCGCTTTTAACAGAGGCAAAAATGCCAATTGAACAAATAAAAAGAATAAGGTCTTTTTCATATTTTATTTTTTGCATAGGGACGAAACCTCTAACAAAAAGGATCCGTCCTATATAAGTTAATAATACTGTGAATTGCCACTACATGTCACACGGACATAATCATCAAACACACCTTGCACTTTTAAAGCAGCTTCAACTTTTTTGTTTTGCATTACCAGCACTTGTAGCACAAACAGCTCCTGAATTATCACTCGGTCTTTCTACAAAGTCAACATGACATGTGAAAGGTATTCTCCAACTGGACAATGAAGATTTGATATCCTCCCACGACATTCTTCATTTCAGAACTACTCATTTCCTGAAATTCTTTCAGTTTCAATTTACTTAACTTTCGCATAATTTTTAATTTAAAATGATGTCGCAAATTTATAGCCTTTGCAACTTGGCTACTTTTATTTAGAGTTAACTTCCAAATCCGTGAAAAAAACGAGTCTTTCGATTTGCTGGAAAAACATTTCAGGTAGTTCATAGCCTTCAAATATGACAGTTGGGGTTACACGTACTCTTGTTTTTCTCTTTCCATTTGAGATGTTTTTGATACTCTTCACTTTACCACATTATTATCTCTGATAAAAAAGAATATTTCTTAAAGAAAGCTCTCTGTCATACTTCCCTTTGTTAAACCATTCGTCATATATTCTATTTCGCCTCTCGCCGGATACCTTTTATTTATATCTATGAGAAACTCACAACTCGAATCCAATACACTATCAAATGAGGACAAAATGTATTGTACACAAAACTGATCATCCGTATCTTCCAATAACTTGCCAATCTTTTTGTGCATATTTGCACAAGGAGCACAATGTGGATTAGAGAAAACCGTTATTGTATTTCGTGCATTAGGATTACCAAATACGATAGTCGAAACATCCTTATCTACTCCATAAAACGTTTGTTCTTTCAGTAACCCCAAAAAGATTTTGTCATTCATCTTTAAACTATTAAACTGTTGAGTGATTTCAGTTAATTTTTACCAGCTCCCAAATAAGGTACTGATAAATTAATCAGTAGAAAAGGCGTCCCATAAATTGAGGCTACAAACAAAATATTCAATGCTGTAAATTCCGGTATATGAATTAAACCAAAAAAATAAACTTATTACGAATAATAGCCAGAATAACAGTTGTATGACGAGACATAACGGACACCATGTTTTCACTCTAAACTTTTGATACCAGATACTCCAGAAACTATAAGGTAAAACAAAAATATTGAGGAACACAGAATAGAATAAAAGAGAAGGAGCAAAAAGCAAAATAAGCAGGTTGGATAAAAAATATCCCAACCCCTAATTCACTCCATCCAATTACTCCCATAAACTTAGCGGCACTAGACTTTAGCACATCATTGCAGTCATTCTTAACGAACAGCGAACATATTTTATCCGCAACACTACTGCGGGCATCAATTTGTTTTAGTACCAACAGATAACCAATGTAGCTCCCTGCAATATTTACTAAAAGTAATAATATGAGACTTGTATCCTGCAAAATACAACCTTGACATAACCCAATGCATGATACTGTAATCACTAGCAACAGAAGTAATATCTTCTGAAGTAAAACCAGGTTCCTCCTTCTTATGAAGTTTATAATCGGGCTCAATGGATTTATCATCGGCTTCAGGTATAAGTGCAATTCCCGACCATATATCCAAAAACTATCAGCAGCAATAGTGATTCTTTTTTTATGCCAATAGTAGCTGATTTCTTTTTCTGAGATTTTTTCCACCGCGACAAAACTATTTCCTACATGGGCGATGAAAGGTGTTTCCAAATAATGAATATCTTTCTTATTTGTCACCTTAATACCTATATTCTGTATTCCATAATGAGTGAGCATTGTCGACAAGCCATATAAACTATATTTGAAAGGGTGTTCATTGAAATATCGATCTGTATATCCAGCCGTATATCGAACCTTTAGTAATGAAAGAATTGTCGCTAAAGAGTTTGTATTTTTGTCTGTCAAAAAGTTCATAATATGCTTTGTTTGTAGAGTTTATTAAACAAAATTGAATATTTCTGTTGCATGTGTAGTGAATGATAAACTTCCTTATATGACTGCAATGCCTGACGACTTCTTAATATTAGAAGCTGTTCAGAGTGTAATAAAGTCAATAGTGCCCTAGAAAGACCTGAGACAAAAACTTCCGGTTTATTGTATTCGCCGATAGGAGCTATAACAGCATTCCGTTCATCGAACATATTTCGCACAGCATACCCATCAGATGCTACAATAGGCAGACCATGCATCAACATTTCTATCCCGACATAACTACATTCCTCATAATAAGAAGGAAAACTCCTAAATCAGCTATCTGATACCATTGATAAAGTACTTTTTTATCCAGCCTACCTGTAAAAGTAACTTTAGAAACAATATAGGGAACCCGTTTCATGACACCGGCAAAATCACCGTCACCAATCAGCACTAATCGACATAAAGGATCTACCTCTATTATTTTCGAGAAAAGCGACTAATAACGGATAAATACCTTTTATTGGATTTATACGCCCGACAAACAGAATTATTCTTTCTTCCAGACCGAGATGAAACCTCTTACGAATTTCACATCGTTTTCTTATCGAAATAGAAGTTTGTCGCGGAATTAATCCATTAGGGATAATAGTAAGTTTGCCGGTATTTATACCATACAGTTCCTTTAGAAGATTGTACGTATCTTCCGATAGACAAACTACCTGATCTACTGACTGGATTAATTGTTTCTCTTGTTCGTAACTGGTGACTACATCTTGATAATTCTTTTTAATGTGTTTATAGTTCTTACATCGTAGAACTTTTTTATATTCTGTCAGATCACCATTGAATCTAGCACTCCAGTAGAGATAATGCACAGTCAAAACAGACTTGGAGAGTGGAAAATACTGCTTTATCTTTTCAAGTAAACTATTGCTTTGCTGATAATGAAAATGGAATATCAACTCTGAAGAATCCTTCAGATAAAGCCGTAATAAACGGCACACAGATTTATTGTAAACAGCAAAATTCTCGCTTGGCACATAAGGGATACAAAATGTACGGACTCCTTTTCTTCTTTTTATAGAGACTTCCGACAACTTACTGTTCACTCCCAATTCTACAAGATTGACATTACAGCCAATATTCAAAAAGGCAGTGGACATACTCTTTTATATAAGTACCAATACCATATTCGGCTGCATTGCTTCCGTAATTAATGATACAGATTTCTATCATGATCCTAAAAAATATGTTGTAAACAGTGTTTTTTCAAAAAGTTCACCGGAAAGTCCTTGCTTAATGCCTAACGGATATTCATATAATTTCCTGCTATCAAAATCAAGGATTCCTTGGACTATTGCTGAAAGATCCCAGATGTCTTTATCCGGTAAAATCTTATCTGTATAAAATAATAGATAATTATCCAACAGTTTGGTTATTTCAGAAGAAACCTCCTGCCAAAACGAATATTAATACAGGCCGTATATAAATCATGTAGATAACATGCATCAAAAGGTAGTTGCTTGTGTTGAGAAAACTACTTTACTATGGGCTAAAACATAGAGTAGAATACCTCCCAACCCTTTTTCTAATGTATAATCCGTCAAACGTCGAGGATCTGTTTCCATAATCTTACTATCGATCTCCTCACAAATCTCCAGGCTATCCCCTTCTACAAAAGTATTTGCTATAAGGTAGTTTACTGCCCAACCTATACCTGAAAGTCCGGATTCAAAAGTAACAGGCAAGCCCTTTTGCAGTTTTTCTTCTACTTCGTCCAAAAGCTCCAAAGCTACATCTTCGTACATAGTATCGCCAGTATATCGATAATAATGCATAAAGAAAACATCACCCCTGTTTTCCCCCATAACAAACCAACATTATTAATCATACTGGAAGACAATAACAATCGATGCAGAATAATCCGCTCTTTATCAAAATTGTGTTTTCTATAGTCTTTCTCATTAATAGGCATTTTTTATACTTCTTAGATTAGAATGGGAAAAGAAGAAAACATACTCGACATTTTGAACCTTTTATTACTAAAGAATGTTAACCATATCATCACTGAAAAACAATAAACATACTATCATCTTCCTTGTGCCCGCATTGTGTCTTCCTTAAAGAATCCATGCTTTTCCCATTCATCTTCTATTGAAAATAGTTTATCATTTGTGCAAAAACCATTCTTAAGTTTATAATAAAAACCTTCATCGTTTATTATAAACGGGTCGACAGTTTATTATAAACTTTCATATAGCATTTAAGCACTTCCGGACCGAATTTATGCAACAAAAAAGGCTGCAAAACTCCTAAAAGTTTGCAGCCTTAAGCTCTTTGTCGGGTTATTTATACCCTAATCCTCATAAGGATCTCCTAGATGTTTTGTTATGATCTTATACTGTTTTGATGTCAAAAACCGGTGATTGTACGGCAAGTAACCTGTCGGTATAAGTTCTTTGACCAACGGGTTACAACCTTTAATCCATCGGCTGAGACAACGCACCGCATTCTTGCTGGTAGTACATCCGGGGAAGTACATCACGGCAAGTTCGGCAAAAGCTAAGATTCTTCTCATTTCACTTTTAAGTTTTAAATTGTAGTTTTATTGTTGTTATTATATCTACAAATATACAACATAAAAAAGCGTTTGTCAAGTCATTCGGGCTGTTGAAGATTAACGAAGCGTAAAATTAATAATATTCTATTGATAACCAATAAATTACACATTAATTATTTATTCATATACAGCGTCAATAAAGTTCAATAATTCATAGTTGTTCTACAAATTCCAATGCCCTACTACCTAACCCTTATATCAATCCGGCCGTAACAAGGCAATACTTCCAATGTCTTACAATAATTTCCCCATGCTATCTCAGGATAATCCCAACGATTATTTGTGTATAAAATCAATTGCTCGTCGGCACGTTTGTTTATACGGCAAGCCACAGAAGCATCCTGAGAAATAACTGATAATTGATGCTCACCTTCTGCCCCAGTAGAAAGTGAATAATAATAAATATTTTCTTTCATACCTTTTGCCATTTGAGTTAGTGGTTCCTTACAATTCGCACCGGCGTCAGCCCAATAGTAATAATTGTGCGTATCAACCTGCCAGGACTGAACAGGTTTCTCACCATATCCCTTTTGCTGCGATTCGTAAAGCGAGGCCTCACCCTCATTTCCTGCAAATGCTCCTACAGGATAATAATTCCAGTACCCTTTGCGCCTCCAATTTAACTGATGTATACTATGAGATAAATAGAAAGATAATCCTGTTTCACGTAAGAATCCGTTAGGAACACCCTCTGTCCGATAGTTTATAGACAATTCACCAGCCGAGGTTACTTTTATATCAAAATCAACATTCACTTCCCGATAAGTCCCGGTAAGAGAAATACAGACCTCGTCCTTTTGTTGACTGTAATCAAAAGATTTCTTTTTCCAATCAATATCAGAAGTGGCAAAATGGTTAGCCGTTTTACGTACTTCAGCCCCTGTCAAGTGGTTCAAATTCACATACAAGTTCAAGAACGGACCTTTTTCAATAATTACTTCCCTCCTACTGTTGCATTGACAATCAATCCGGTTTCTTTATCGAAAGGTATTTCAAAACCATTACCATGTACAATCACTTTGTCACCTTCATCTGTTACGGATAAATTCTGTCCGGCGAGCAAGGAAGGGTAAATTATCTTTTCCGTTCCCAATACAAAACGATACACATCAATCAACTCATTAGCAGCGGTAAAAAACTCGACCTGCAAAGTTTCTCCATTCTCCCATTGCTCAGCGGGAATGACTATCATACCTTTCGTATGAGGTGCGACCGGTTGCAATTCCAAAGATTTTGTCACACCTCTATAAGTGTAGGTAGCATGAATTTCATTCAAATTTGTATGGTCAAATCGGTTATGTATAGCCAACATCAATTTTTGCCCGGTAGTAAATGAAAGATTATCCTCCACAAGTAACCGAACAGGTGAATAAGCCTTTTTAGTTGACCAGAACTCCGGTTTTTGCCGACGCCATACATCAACAATCCCCCATTCACCATATCCCACACAATTTCCTTGATAATCCAGCGGCTTGGCAGTACGTGCGAATTCTTTCCAGAATGAAGTCCCGAATTTAGGTTCCGGTAAGGAGAAAGTCTCATCCACATATCCCCAAATAGCACCTCCCAGACCTCCCGGAGCATTAAACAATCCACCCACATCATATCAAGAGATTTCCCCAAAATTCACGGATATTGGGATCAGTTTGTAATGTGGCATATGTATAGCAAGCCGGATGCGCCCATTCGTCAAATAAAGCCGGTATGCCATGTCCCTGAAAATTATGGGTAGACATTCCCCACTGCCCTACATTTCCATATACATTCTGATAATGCATACTTAAGATATCAAATATTTCTGCCTTTTTTTCTACAGCCGAACCCGGATAACTAAAAATAACAGGGCGCGTGGTATCCGTCGCCTTTACCCAATCCCAACATAACTGAAAATTACTTCCGTAAACACTTTCATTACCAATACTCCAAAACAGGATTGACGGATGGGAACGAAGACTCTTTACCATCTCCCGGCATTGACCCCAAATAACGTTCGGCAAACGCCGGATCATTTTGCGACCTGCCGGGCTTATAATTCTTCTGACGATATGTATCTACAAAACAAACAGCCGTTTCACTTTCCACATAAATCCCATAACGGTCACAAAACTCCAAGAAGCGTTCCGAAGGAGGATAATGGGAAGTACGGACAAAGTTCATATTAGCCTGTTTGAACAGCACCGCATCCAAACTATCCAGCTCTAAAGTAGTGGTACGCCCCAAAGTTGGATGAATATCATGGCGGCAGGCACCGCGCAATTTCACCTGATGACCGTTGACCAGCATACGGTCTTTTATAATCTTGACTTCACGAAAACCGATATTGCGACTAAACCGAGAGGTTTCTTGCCCATTCTGAAAAACAATTATTTCCAATTCATACAAATTTGGATGTTCCGCATCCCATTTAAGCGGATTTTTAACTGGTAACGAAAAAATATTTTGTCCGTCCGACAATGCAAAACGGGACTGCGACAATGGTACATACTTTCCGGACTTATCTTTCAAACGCAACTCCATTTCCGTGCTTTCCTGCCCGGAGAACTTGCAAAAAAGAAACGTAAATCTGCATCTTGATATAAAGAATCAAGATGAGTCTCCACACCTATGTCATATAAATGGGATTCGGGCAATGCAAATAAGGTTACGTCACGAAGGATACCACCTATAGGATGATGAGCATATCCGGAAGCATACGAAATTTCGTCTAGCCGATCCACTACTGCCAGTTGTATCTCATTCTTCTTTCCGATACGTACGAAAGAAGTAATATCCGTCTCCCAACGGGTAAAGCCACCATGATGTTCACGAACAAATTTTCCATTAACACTCAATCTGGCATGGCTATATACCCCATCAAACCGCAATATAAGCCGTTTGCCTGCATAATCAGCGGGTATCGTGAAATCTTTCTTATAAAAAAATGGTTTGTCATGTTCAATGGCAAAACCTTGCATAGCTGCCTCACCGGGGACTTGAATACTTGTCCAGCGACTTTCGGGAGAGTATTTGAAATCCCAAGTTCCACTCAGCAGAAGCACCGGCCGGCAACTTCCCTCCAATCTAGTGGGCAATAAATAAGTCCGTTCGGTAAATGAAGAGGCAACAGAAGGTCTAATTGCTAAAAACAAAAATATACCTACCATTGCTAATGTCTTTTTCGTTTTCATGATATAACTAATTATTATCTAAAGTTTAAAACCGTCTGATATATATATTTTATACTTTCTGATTTGCCCCGGAGCACCTTTCTCTGCACGGGGTAAATAACGGAAACCCGTAATTTTCTGTTTCTCACCCAAATCTATAACAATTTGGTGAGGATAAGAAATTTTATCGACAGTTTTCAATAGGTAGACTCTTGTAAATCAAAAACTTTATCCGCTGTATAATTACCTTTTTCCGTCTCTTCGCTATCAGCATATATCACTTTCCATGATTCACGGCTGACAGATTTGCCATCTGATCCTAAAATATAAACCTCCCATTTCCCATTCTGCACAAACGTAAGGACCGGAACGAACAATGAAAATGAAATTTTACCTATTGAAAAGATGTTTGATTATTTTTACGCCTATACATTCGTTATAGAAACAGATAACAATAACCAAATACCTAAAAAATAACAGACTCTCTTTATCATTTATTTATTCTAAATAATCAGTTTATAAAAATGGCAGATATTATAGTGTTCCCTACAAATATCTGCCATTACGTTCTTATTTACTTTACAAAAAGGCATTTCCTAATTAGCCGTTTGGTTCTCCTTTTCTTTCGGACGTTCTTGCTTGGCACTATCCCGGTACTTCATATAATCTTTAGTATTAAGCCGCGGAAATCCATCTTTTTTTAATTTCCGCCCTACGTCCTTTAATACTCGTACATTCTCCTCCAAAATCGTTCCATCCGGACGAGGCCCTATATTCAGCAATAAGTTTGCATTTACTTTAGCACAATAATCCAATAAGTCCATTACCTCTTTTGCTGATCTTCTGACGCTGTTTAGGACTACTGTGATACCCCCAACCTAAACTTTGTATCGGGATATTCAATTCAGCCGGCTTAGCTTTTATTGTTCTGCCAAGAATAATCTAGGCATCCTGAACTTTCTTAGGCAAACCTGCGCTCTTGAACACCGGTGCCAAAGAACCAAAGTGACGCTCTCCTGTAATAAAGTCCTCATTCCCATTTGCACCTGTTTTAAACACTACTAATGCATGAGGCTGTATGGCATGAATCATATCATATACTTCTTGTATATTGAACAGGTCCGAATATTGATAAACCCCTCCGACTGTGTCAAACCAAAAACCCGCTATAGGACCATACATCGTACAAAGTTCCATAATCTGTGTTTTTGCAAAGTTCATATAATGTTTAAAGTCTTCCGGCTTAGAGTATTTATATTCCTCCGGAGTCTTCGTATAATGAGGACGTGCCGGATCATACATCGTATTAGGAATATAATATGGATGATGCCAATCCAGCCCGACAGAATAATAGATAAATAAACCTAATCCAGCTTTCTTACAGGCAATGGACAGTTCCTTTAAGAAATCTCCTCCCGAAGGATACTTCACACTGTTATAGTCTGATGCTTTCGAATCCCATAATGCAAACCCATCATGATGCTTAATAACGAAAGTAATGTATTTCATATTTGCATCTAAAGCCAGATTCACATAATCCTGAGCATTAAACTTATCTCCTTTGAATTCCCGGGCTTTCTGTTCATATTCCTTAATGGGAATCCGGTTATTATACATTACCCACTCGCCTTGTCCGTATAAAAAGCCGGCCCCCAATGTACAAATAATCCAAAACGGGCATCTTTAAACCATGACAAGGCAGCTTCTTTCGGAGATTTTTTATATTGTTTCTCATATCCTTTTAAGAAATAAGGCATTTCCCGCCATGTACTTTCTTGAGCACAGACTTCTGCCAATACGCCTAAAAAGGCAAATAATAAATAAATTTATTCGAATCTTTTTCATATATATTTTTTATTTATACTCCAACCATGCAGTAGCGTTAGTATCAGAATCTGTCGAGAAGCGTATCCATCTTGCCTGAAATGGAGCTTTCAATTCATAAGCCAACTTCTCCCCAGGTTTTACAGTCAAAGTAGTATAATTCACCCATTTCCCATTACCTGTTGGGTCAATTTCTATGGTAAAGGTTACATCTTTTTGAGAATTATGTGACAAGGTTAAATTCTTCTTATCATAAAACCGATCAGATACGGATCGGACACCTCTCCTGCCTTTACTAAAGTGTTTTTCCAAGGACCGCCTTTGCCTGTCGGTTTGCCCATACTCCACAAATCATCAATAGCACCTGCCCATACGGCAGCTTTACCATCTTCCGACACGATGATATGTTCATTATCTTTATCCTTTTAGGGTCAATACCGGTCATCACTAACATTCCCCGGTAAGAGGCATAATCATTAATCCGGAAATTATGAGAAGCAATCGGACGAATCTTGGCATAACCATCCGCATTTTCAGCAGGTAGTTCATAGAAAGTACCATGACAATTAAATAAGTCACGTTCAGTAGCCACTTCGCGACAAATACGTACCACATCCTGTCCAATCAACTTAGTGTAATTTTCGTCTCCCAACGGTAAACGCCAACGTCTTTGTCTGTCGTCAACGATCAGAACCGATGATTCGTCAATAGTAACTACCTGATGAGGTATCGCAAATTTCTCACGAATAAAATCGGCAGTCTGAGTATCATCCTTACGCACCAATGCCAAAGTATCGCTCATCTCATAATACCCGTTTTCTATTACTTTACCGTTTTCAATATTGGAAGCTAATACACCTAAAGCTCTTCTATTCTTGCCAAGGCCGTATAACAATCCTCCAAGAGTATTTTCTTCCGATACTTTTGACAATCCGTTGAATATGGAAGAAGAAGCGGAAGAACAGTATCAACTGTAGTATATACGAAACTTACGGACACATTACTTTCCTTGTCTATTTTCACACGAATCCATTCTCCCTGCTCTTTAGCAGTAAAAGGAAGATAAGCCGATTGTCCAGCTTCTACTTGCACGGCAGTCAGTTCCTTCAAACATTATTTCCTTTTGATCTATCTCAAATGTGAAAGTAATATCCTGCCCTCCATCATTTTGCAACCAGCAACAACGTTGCTCCCAACCGGCAAACATATAAGGATCCGAATAAATATTTGCTTGCACATCTTCTTTTCCCAGATGGCTCCATCTACTGTTGCAGGGTCCCAGTTCGTCGGGTTTAGTCAAAGACGTGAACCACAGGTTCGAATTGGATTGTCCCGGACCTTCTATATTTCCTTTTGCCTTACGTTTGTTTAAAAATTCTTTTTGGGCAGAATCATCGCAACCAAACACCAATTCATCATTCCAACGGGCAAAGTCTCAATCACTTTCAAATAACTTGAACGGGGACGAATACCGGCAGAATTATCAGCGGTGAACATTTTTGGAAAATGCCAGAATAAACCGTGCATAGTCATCAGATAATCCGGTTGATCATCTGTACCAACATTACGAATACGTGGCCATTCAGTATTCCAGCCATGTGCACCGTCATAAGAATGACTTGCTTTAGGCAAACGATAAAAGGTCCATCCTTTCTGCGAATCTCTTACTCCAAGTAGCACTGATTTATGATCCCAGCCTGTAGCCCAAATGGGATCCGTTTCCGGATTTGTGTTACCGTATATACCGCCGGGACCGGTCAATTCTACAAATTGATTACGACGCACGACTTTCCAGTCTTTGCCGTCCCATTCTGATAATGAACCGGATAACGCATCAAAAATACTTCATAGCGGCGGCACTATTCTCTCCGTTATTGGAGAATACCATCACTCCTTGTCCTGAATACAATCCTTTACCATGCGCTCCCGGCAGTAATTCTACGGGTTTGGGGTATTTTTAGCGTCTTTACGATATAGACGCCATGCTTCATTACTATCTTTATATAATTCCTTAGCTTTCAAAGTATTAACATCTACTTCATAGAAAACCTTCTTCCATTGTGCCAATATAAATTTTATTGGCAGGGATCCGTCAAATGACGAGCCGAACCAGTATATCGTCCCGGAGCCTCCTGCCAAGGCAAAACTCTGACATTACCAGACTCGTTAATAAAATACGGACCTATATTCAATTGGTTTGATTCCTTATGAATCAGTCGGTTAGCAGGTGTTCCTCCAATACTTTCCGAACGGACAGTCATCTTCTTGTCCGGAGTTATCTGATATAGTTTATCAGATGACCCGAAAGGTAAATGAGGTCCATAGGTGATAGCCCATAGACTACCTGCCCAAGGAACCACAGCACCTGTTCCGCACTCGCCCTCATTATTATAAAAAGCCAGTTTGGGATAAATTCCCGATATATTATCCTTTTTGTGTTTGTTGTGGTGCAGTACATCCGACTACCCCTAAGGCTAATAAACCTGTCCAAAAATGTTTCATGTTGTTCTTTATTAATTAATATAATTATTAAAATGTTACTTCTACTTTTTCTCCAGTTGCAGACACTGCAAAGACTTGAACTTTAGTTCCTAAGTTTCCATTTACAGTAAAAAGAGGAGGCTGGAGATACAAAACATAATTTACCGTCCGAATAAACTTCGTAAACTGCTACATTCCTCCAATTGATCATTATAATTTTTTGACCTTCTCTTTGAGCAGTTCCTTTTATAATAGAATAAAGGTCTTATAGCAATCAACATTACTATCGCAGATATACTCTATAATTCCTTTTGGTTTTGGATAGTCCTAAATCAGTAATACGTTGTTTAGTTTCATCAATCATTGACTCGGTAACCACAAACTGTCCTTTACTATAATCTGATTTTTCAATATCTATTGGTTCAAAAAATCCCCATTTCACAAAAGAATTTGTCAAATCCAGTCCCGACGCCTTCACTTGCCAAAATGTAAACTCTAGTTGACTTTTCCCAGGAGTTGTCCTGATCCGTATTAATACGTATGAGTTCATATAAGTCTTTATAAAAATCTTCTTGTCCAATGGCCTTAGTATATAGATATAATTGCCAAAATGGAACTAGCTGGTTAAAGACATTCACATCCGAATCTGTAATGATATGAGCACGTTTACGTACGAAATACATACACATAGACTTCTCATAAATACTTGTATAATCACCCTGCTTATCTAATAGGCGTGATTGATTTCCAAACGAAGTCTGAACATATAAAGAATGAATATTATTAGTCACTTCAGTCATTCCAAGCCAACAAAGTCCTGGTTTAGTCTGATAAGAATGTCCGACCTCATGTGCCGGTCCCCAGATTGAATTAGTAGAAAATTTTCCAGATTACATAATTCATTCATTGTACTAGACAACATACTCCTGTATGATTAGCAGCAGAATACATATAACTATCATTATACATGACAGAAAAACAAACATGATTCGGATCCATTCGATCATATTTTTCCAGCCCCATAAATTGTTGCTCAAGTAATACCAACCTGTCATAAGCATCTATTAAAGCCTTACCATCCGGAGTGTTTGCCTTGAACTTATCTACCGGAAAGATCAAATGAGCCTTCTCGCCAAGCACATCAAAATGCGGTCCTACTGCAGCATGTAACAGACGGCTCCAATCAGAAGGTTGGTGTTTTCCGGAGTCAAAATATCCGTTTACTTGCCCTGACGGAATATGTATCTTTATCGGCAATGCATCTCTATATTCAGGAGTATGATAATAAATGTAGACCAATCCGTCTGTATCCGCCATAAAACGATTAATCCCTTCTACCAAAGGATAAGAATAATTATTAATTAAACCCATCCTCCAGGATACATTCAAATTTAAGATACGAGCCGAAAGCTGATATCCATGACTGTCTCCCACCAGCACTACAACTTCTTTTCCTTTATTTACAAATATCCCAGTCGGATTATCCAGTAAGTCGTGTTCAGCGCTTGTCTTGTTTGCTTTACGAAATAATTCCGGATGTGGATAAGCTTTATATTCCTGAATACGAAACTCACGCGGATATTTATTAATAGAAAGATAAAAAGCTACATTACGGAAAAGCGGGTCAGGGCATGCATCTATGTCCTTCTCGGTAATTCCGGGTTTTAACTCAGAACACGTAATATCCGTAAACAAATTAAGAGGATCATAATTATCCGAATTCTGACGATAAAACTCCATTTCTTTTATTACAAGATATTTACCTGACGACTCTGTAACTTCAATTTTAATCCCTTTCGGATTAATAATCGGGCTAGGAAACTTAATAAGTGCCGCAGAACTTCCGGATAAATCGACATCCATTAACTTTGTGTATTCCGGTTCTGTCTCAGTAGATACAAATATCTTTGCTTTTTTTTCAATTTATCACTACCTGTTGAATGACAAACGCAATAATCAATTCTAGGTTGTTCCGCAAATTCAAAAGTTAATGTCAACGGCCAATTGTTAGGAAAAGCATCATCTGATGTATTAGAATGATATCCGGTCTCTTTACTTCCATCATAAGTCCTATGAAAACCTGAAGACCCCAACTGAGATACCTTGCCCAAAGAATTGAATGCACTACCTGTGGAAACCGGAACCAATAGATCGCCTTGAATACCAGATTCACCACTTTCATACTCTCCTAAGGCCTCTTGAGATATAATTAACTCAGAGAATAAATCACTTGCTTTGTCTTTTACCGTAATAGTTCCCCGTACGCTTTTCCCCTTTATTACGTTGAATAAAATATGTATGGTCCGTAGTCACATATTCTGCCGTGCGGGTAATGACCGGCAATGTGATCCAATCGACAGTCGGTATTATTTCAAACTCTACATTTGCTGTTACTGTAAACTCTATTTTCCCTCCTTCCGCAGTAAAAGTTTTCATCATAGGGGAAATTAAAATACCTTTATCCGTCCCCAATTGACGCACAGTTATTTTTCTCCGATAACTCTGCTGCCTTCACGGTAATAATAGTACTCCGCTGTTCCTTTCCCGTATTAGGAGTTACAGAGATAGTAAGTTTGTGATTCCCCGGATTAATATCAGGAAGAATGCTGCACCAGCCTTTTACCATTACTTTCTACAGTAGCGCTCCACTCCTCTTGGTTGGTTGTAATTGCAAGCGTTTGCGATTCTCCATTCTCCTTGAAATCTACAAACTGTTCGGCTATTTCTAATGTAGTAGTATTAACTCCTTTACCATTTTCATCGGAGCAGGCACTTACCACTGTGCATAAAAGAACAGCATAAAAAAAATAATATTCTTTTTTTTTCATGATATAGATATAATATGAACGTTTTGAAAAGGAGGATGCCTTTAATGCATCCTCCTTAAAGATATGCTATAAACTCATTTATTCTTCGGTTGCTTCCGGGTCATAAAAATAGCGTTCCACATTGTAAATACGAAATTCCGCCATTGAAAAATTCACGTTACCCGTATGAGTCTTCTTTACATGAAAACGAAGATAATTGAACTCAGAAAGGAGCTTCATATACTTCAGAAGAATATGCCGCTGATGCAGCTTCAGGTAACCCATCGGACACTGTTGTCAATGTTTTCACCAGAGTCCATTCATCATCCTCACTTACCTTAACAGAGCATTCTATTTCTGCCGGAAAGCTACCGACACTTCTATTTATATACGAGAACTTCAAATACTTCTGAGACTTCGGATATACAATATCCAAATAGTAGGTTGTCCCTGCAGGTACTCCGGAATATGCAGTATTTAAGAAAGTACTAGCATTGTTATCAAAGCAAGCGTTCCGGACCATAACCGTCACCAATACAACTAGACTGCGGAATAGTAGTAACACCATCGGGCTTAAACCCTCCCAAGGTCAAGTTATCAATGGTTATAGCCAACTCCGTAGATGTTTTTTTCATCAATAACCGGAGCTCGTTCTGCAACGCCAGTTATCCGTTGTATCATCCCGGCGTAAAAGTTGTACTAAAAGGTTGTACGTCGAACTCATATTCTCCATATCTTTTGAGCGCATTATCTATCGTAAATGAGTTACTGAATCTGCTTGCCGTTTTTCTTGACATTTTTCTTTATAGCGGGGATCATAATAACGTATCTCAACCAAACGAGTAGTATTAGCATCTTCTTCGACAGCATACTCCCATGTTAACGTAATGGAACCGGGAGCACTTTGTGTTGTTAAGTTCTGAACTTCAGTAGCGGCAATACTTTCTTCATCGTCAGAATTACAAGCTGTAATAATCACCCCTAAACTGAGGAGGGGTAGTATATATTTTATTACTTTCATTTTATAGAATCTTTTTGTATAACAATTATTGATCATATCCCGGATTTTGTACCATATTGGGATTCTTATTAATTTCGCTGATAGGAAGCGGCATTAAATAATGAGCCGGAATAAAACGACGTTGCACATCTACTGATACCGGTTTGGCAAATTCTGTTATAGTTGTAGCCTGAACAGAAAGTCCTTTCGGCTGTTCACCTAATGTCTCTGCTATTCCCCAGCGACGTATATCCCAAAAATTATGATTTTCCATAAAGTTCTATTCAGACGTTCCTGACGAACAATCTCCTTAGTTTATTCTTGTGTAAGTTCTGCTATTCCATCCCAGGATTCTTCCACAGTAGGTATTCCAGCTCTTCTCACGGACATAATTCAGATACTTCTTAGCTTCCGGTAAATCATTACATTCTACACAAGCTTCTGCATAGTTCAGATAAAGCTCTGCCAAGCGGACCATAGGCCACGGATACTGTATCACTTTAAAGCCAGTAGATTTAGAAGCACTTGTTCCCGGATGAGCACCTTTCTTATTTAGATAACCCGTTTTAGTTCCATACTTATTATCATTGGTTATCCCCATGTTCTGTGTCTTCATAAATTGCACCAATTGCTTATACTTTTTATCTTTTTCCTCTTTTCCATACCGGAGCATATGAAAACTCTTTTCTATCATCTTCTCCCGATACTTCATAATAGCCGTTATGAAAATCAATCCAAGCATAAAAACGTGGTTCTCTGTTCATATGTAACTTAAGACTTTCTCCTTCTCCATTCTTATCATTTTCTTCAACAGGAAACATGGCTACATCATACCGGTTAACATAATCATAAGTAGGATCTACATCCAATGGAAGACCATTTTTTGTATAGAACCGTTCTATTTGTCTCAATGTCGGAGCTAATCCGCCGTAAGCGGTTGTACTTAAGCGAGGAATAGTCTTCCCTTGGAGGTCGCTATTGGACGACTCTCTAGTACAAAATGCCCAAATCACTTCAGGAGTATTGTCTTTATCAACAAACGTGAAACGTAACAAAGAACGTTGTGTCAAATCTGTTGGTTCAGGATAGTTAGGCAAAGTATTTACATCTGCTGCATACAAATCATAATTAGCCTCCGGAGCTCTTGCCCAATCAATTGCTTCTTTGCAAGCCTGAGCAGCTGTTACCCATTTATTAGGATCGTAAGTTGTGCTAATTAACTGGGTCCCATCCGGATTCTTAAAATCACTATATAATGATTTAAACTTCTCACCACCATTAAACTGCGGCGAAGCTGCGTACAACAATAACCGCGCACGAATAGCCATAGCAGCTACACCGGTAGCTCTCCCATAATCAAGTCCGGTACGACGCATTGGCAAACGTCCGGCAACATTCTTTAGTTGCTCTGCAACCCATGTTACACATTCATCATAGGTATTTCTTCCTAACATTGTTTCCGGAGAATCAGCGGAAGAAACTTCCGGAAGTTCTTTCACCAAAACAGCCGGACCATAAGTACGTCATAAGATAAAAATGATAAAAAGCTATCAAAAATCAGCTTCTGCATCATACGCAGTCTTTAACTCATCACTAAGTCCCGGTACATTACCTAAAGTTTTGTTTCAACAAATAACATTGCCGGATACCTTTAAATAAATCATGCCAATAATTTATATAAGGATTACTTGGAGTATAATTATCCTGAGCGAAACTTTCCAAAAGTTTCATGCTCCCAAAGGAGTAACAACATCATCGCCTGTAAGAAAATCTAAGCTAGCAGTTGCATGTCTGGGATTCGGGATATATGCATAACAAGAATAAAGATAACGTTCGGTCAATTGAGGGTTCTTAAATGCGTCTTCCTCGGTAGGCTTCTCATCAGGCACAATATCCAGATAATTACAAGAGAAACATACAAAGACACATAGAAGTATCAAGTATTTATTAATCAGTTTCATATCTATTATATTTAAAGATTATTTTATAGTCATCTGAAAACCAATATTAAATACACGTTGTGTTGGGTATTTCAATCCGTTTCCACCTCCTTGTTCAGGATCCCACAATTTAAACTTGGAGAAAGTCAGTAGATTAGATCCCCGTAAGTATAAGCGCATAGACTTAAAGGTATATCCAATTTCTGCATTCTTCAATTTCAAGAAAGCACCATTCCGTTCCCAATAAGTAGAGGTCGTAGAATTATTGGCACTTCTCTCAATAGTTAAACGTGGATATTCCGCAAATATATTTTGATTTTCAGGACTCCAATGATCATCTGCTATAAATTTCTGTACATTTTATTTTCCATCATTGTACCGAAAGGTTGCAAACCACTCATAAATAAAGAAGTTTTGGCAATTCCCTGAAAGAAGAAAAATGAGAAATCGAACCCTTTATAATGGAAACGATGGTCCAAAGCCATAGACAATTTCCGGAGTAGTAGGATTACCAATAGGTACCCTGTCATTTTTATCAATAATATCATCATACACTCCATACACATTAGGTTGGTTGACATATTTAATATCACCCGGTCCAACAGTACCTCCAATCAACTGAGTCGGATGATTATTTATTTCAGTCTGATCGGCAAACAAATAATCAGAAACGTATCCCCATTGCTGAGAAGTGCTATAACCAATTCTAGAAAGATTAGCACGATCTCCTACAGATTCCTCGTACGCCCTAATCTCATTGTGAGCATAGGTGAATGTTCCTTTGAATGTCATACTGAAATCTTTGTTGAACTGATGACCGAAATCAACAGAAGCATCAATACCTTGATTGCGTACAGCCGCACTATTGACATAATATTTAGTCCCATATACTCCTAAATAAGAAGGAATAGTTGCTTTCTCCTGAAAAATATCTGTCCGGTCTTCACGAAATACATCTACCGTCAGGCTCAGATTATTAAAAAACATCATATCTAGCCCGATATTATATTTTTTTTCCTACTTCCCATCCTAAATCATAATTAGCAAAACGCTTATATGAAGGTCCTTTCAATGTTCTGTCCATATTAATACCAGTCGTAAAAAGCCGGACTTCCCGTTAGATCAACATCTGCTAAATAAGTAAAACGTTGTCCACCAATATTGCCATTACCAACTAATCCGTACGAAGCTCTGACTTTCATTCTGGAAATTATGTTTCTTAATGGTTCAAAGAATTTTTCTTCGCTAATATTATATCCGACAGCTATAGAAGGAAAAGCCCGAAACGATTCCCCTTCGCAAAATTCTCAGAGCCGTTGTATCCCAAGTTTACCTCAGCCAGATAACGCCCGTCGTATGCATACGATGCTCTGGCTGCAATTCCCCTGACGACGAGTCGGAAGAGCTACTAATAAGTCTGTCCCCGGGTTATTATCCATATATTCATCCTGATTATAAATCAGCAAAGCCCCCACATCATGCTTTCCGAATGTACGATTGTATTCTAACATCGCTTGTAAGTAAATACGCCGATCACCGGTATTACTACTTTTTGTTTTAAGCTCAGTTCCTACTTCAGCACCTTCCTGAATCACCTCCATATTATAAGTACCATCATCATTGAGAGACCAGTTATTAACGGTAAACTTATTCCAAACAGAATATCGGGTCTGAACAGATTGGCTGAAATTCTTTAAAGAAGCCATAGCCTTAAAAGTCAAACCTTCCACCAAGAAATCCAATTTTTGGTCAAAATTCAATGAAGCTGTTACCGTACTCTGAAACGTATCATCATATCCATTTACCATTGTTGCTAATGGATTCACTGTTGTATTTGTAGGTACCCCCATTTAATATAGGAAGTTGTTCCATCGTCCGGAAACATAATCGGAGCATCTACCGGATTCGTATTCATCACGCTAGAGAACAAACTACTTGTACTTTCATTCGGACCACGTTTATCCACCAACATTACGTTCAATCTCAAAGATAATTTGGATGTTTTACCCAAACGTGCATTGATATTGTTCTGAAAAGAATAGCGCATTCGACTAATATTGTTATCGAATGAAAAGAAATCTTTAGAACGACTTTTTCAACATACCACTCTCATGACCTACAGAGACGCTGGAAAAATAATCAACTTTTTACCACCACCCCGAATATTAAAATTAAATGTTTCACTGAACGAACGGTCCTTAAACATCTCACCATACCAGTCAACATCCGGGAAAATATAAGGATTCAGTCCCTGGCGAGTTCCGTCAATACGTTCCTGTGTATAAGCTTTTTCCCTGCCGGCTGATTACGTATAGCCTCATTATAAAGTTCCATAAAGGTAACACCATCTACAAACTCAGGTATGCTGGTAGGCGTAGACATGCTGGCTTCCATACGAAAATTTAATAATCGGTTTATCCAAAGCAGCACCAGACTTAGTCGTCACAATCATCACACCATTAGCACCACGCATACCATACATTGCAGTTGCTGTTGCATCCTTCAGAATTGAGAATCCATCAATAACTTCCGGATCGAGAGCATTCAAGTCAGTTGTAGTTGATTCAATGCCATCAATAATGATCAGCGGAGAAGTACTTGCACTACCAAGTGTAGAGACACCACGAATCCAAAAAGTTAGCGCCATCAGCTCCCGGTTCACCACTACGTTGCACAGCAATCACACCAGCCAAACGTCCGGCAAAGGAAGTGGAAAGATTAGACGCAGGAACTTTCAGATCGGCCGGTCGTATAGATTGCACTGAACCTACCATACTAGCCTTTTTCTGTCCGGTTCCGTATGCTGTAAAACCACAACTTCCTCTAAGTTTTTGGCATCTTCTTGTAATGTAATGATAATATTCTGGCGGTTTCCAACTTTTATTTCCTGTGTAGCGTAACCAATGTAAGAAACTATCAAAATTGAGTTTTCTGACGGAACCGACAAATTATAAAGCCCATCCATATTGGTAGTAGTACCTATGGTTGTTCCTTTTACTTTGATAGTCGCACCGATAATGACCTCTCCTCTATCGTCTTTGACAAGTCCCTGAATCAGTTTTTTTCTGCCTTGACTGTTGAGGAACTTCTTCCAACCGTTCCAATCCTTTCTTTAGGACAATCTGCCGATCATTTATTTCATATACGACAGATGTTCCTTTCAACACTTGCTCAAGTATCTGTTCTATACTCTGTTTTTCTACTTTCACAGAGACTTTCTTAGATGTATCGAGCAGATCTGTACGATACATAAATATAAACTCACTATGTTTTTCAATGTATTGAAAAATCGTTTTAATAGAGGTTTGTTTAAATTCAAAGAGAATTTTTGATTTTGTGCATATACGGAATTGCTCGAATAACTCCCACATTGAAGTCAATAGAAATCCCAGTACAAACATAATTTTCGTTAATCGATTCATTATGATTGCGTTTTTCAACTTTTTTTCCATAATTTTGTAAGATTGATATAATACCAGTAACTCGGTGTTTTTCACTTTATCCGGGTAATATGTGCAGTATTACTCGGATTTTCTAATTAGACAAATCTTTTCATGTTATCATCATACGTATTCATTTTTAAGATTAAACATTCGGTTTCAAAATTCTATTGTACAATTTTCTCCAGAGGCTTTAACATGTAGGCACCCTCTTGCTTCAAGAAAGAGAATCCTCCTGTAGCAGATATTCTTTTTAATGCTGCTTCTACGCCGCACTCCAAGTCTATTTTACCTGTTATTTTTATAGTTGAAATATCATCTGTACAATTAATATCAACTCCGTAATATCGACCCAGTTTGGCTAAAATTACATTCAGCGGATCATTATTCAGAGACAATATCCCTTCAGTCCAAAGTACATATTCTTCCGCATTTACAGAAGACTCTTCGATCAGACCATCAGACAATATTGTAGCTTTATTATCAGGTGAAAGAACCAGTTCCTTACCCGATTTGCTCTTCACATTTACTTTACCACGTACTAAGACAACTTCTGCATTTTCAAATGTGCCGCTATAAGCCTTTATATCAAAAGCAGTCCCTAATACTTGTACGTCAAATTGTGCCGTTTTCACAATAAAAGGAGCTGATTCATCTCGTTTCACATCAATAAAAATTTCTCCATCTACAAAGATTTCACGTCTGTTTTTCTCAAAACGTTTAGGATAAATCACTTTCGTACCCGCATTAATATGCAAACTAGAGCCATCAGCAAGAATCAAACGGGTATATTTACCTTTAGGAACAATAATCTGGTCGTATAAATCTTTTGTAGTATTCTTAGATACCTTTTCTTCATCTACACTCACAATTCCCTCTTGTGAATAAGCTACTGTAGCTCCTTTTCTTTACATGATGAACTTCTTTCTCAGAAACAATCAAACGAATATCCTCTCCTTCTATAGATTCATTAGACATTTGTGCTGCTATTACGGATATATCCGATTTATTATTAAAAGAATACCATTCAATTCCCAACCATATACACCCTATAAAAGCAGCTGCAGAAGTAATTGCCACAAGTATATATCGTTCTTTCCTTCTTTGTTTTTTTCTTTTCAACTCCTTCTTTTATTTTACTCCATACTTCAACTATTTCCTTTTGAGAAGGAACTTCGTTTTGCATCTTGAAATAATCTATAAGATTGCGTACAGTATTCCTGATATCTATTTTACTATATTTCATTTTTATCCTCTTTTATAATTAGAATGGAATTAAAAGAAAAACCTACTCACTTTTACAGCATTTTTTTGCAGAAAAAAAACAATAGAGTCAGAAAAAGGATATATCTATATAATAATCAACAAATTACAAAAGAAAATATTTTTTCCCTTTCAAAGAGATAATATTATTTTAAGAAAAAACAATTGCCATACACCAAAGAAGTATTCATCTTGAGTTACTAGAGTGCGCAGTTTAGTTAAAGCCCGGCTAGACAAATTCATAGACGATTGTATGTTCATATCCATAACATCCGCTATTTCCTTATATGAGAGTTCCTGCACGTAACGTAAATAAAGAACTGTTTTTTGATTCGGAGATAACTGTGAGATTGCCTCCAAAAGACGACGGGCCAGTTGCAGATCATGATCATTCTTAGGAAATAACTGTTCAAATAGATCTTCATTGAGCGGAATATGAAAAACTGAGTCATCTAATGAATCCGCTTCTTTATTAGTTGCTAATTTATAGGTGAGATTATTTCTTAAAGCTTTTAATAGATAAGAACGGACTGTTATGTTTGTCACATTAATGTGAGTATTCTGATATAAGTTTATAAAAAGATCCTGGATACAATCTTTGACCAATTCTTTATCTGTACTGCATCTCAAACCATAATTCAACAGAAGAGAATAATATCTTTGATAAAGTATTTCCAATGCTTTTTGATCGCCTTTTATCAAAAGGCCCCCCACAAAGCAATATCATCCATTTCACTAGAGGCAGCCATGCTTTTCATTTTCTATAGACATAGCGCAAATATACTTTAAATATTCAAAGATTAAAAAAAATCCTATTTTTTATGAGAAAAATTACTCGTTGAAATACTCAAAAACCTTCCAATAAGTGGGATAGAAGTGCATCGTGTCCGATAACAGTGAAAATCAGTGAAAGAATTTAAAAGAGAAACAAATGCAATAGAATTATTTGGAAGAAATACAATGAAGGCTTACATTTGTCATGTGATTTTTTCATAGTATTAGATTTAAGGTTAACAAAGGTTGGAGCAAAGCGTTGCTCCTTTTTATGTTTATGATAAACTAAGCTAATAATTGATACATTCCTCCCACCAATACACGAATTACACCTTTCATTTCAAGTTCGAAAAGAATTGCATTCATTTTCTGTACAGGAATATCTGCTTCAACAACTAATGTATTAATCTGTAAATCTCCTTGTTTCTCCAGAATATCAACCACCTTTTGCTCGTCCTCGGATAAGTCAAGGAAAAGACTGCGTTGTACATTTTCCACTTTCGCCGGATGAGCAGCAATATCCCAACCCATTGCCGATACAAAATCTTCTGCCGAAAGAAGTAAAGAAGCCTTATTATCCCGAATCAGTTGGTTACAGCCTTTGGAATATTCATCATTCAGGCGTCCCGGGAAAGCAAAGCAGTCCCGGTGATAGCCTTCGGCTAGTTCGGCAGTAATTAACGAACCACCCTTCTCGGCAGACTCAATAACAATTGTAGCGTCACACATACCGGCAACGATACGGTTGCGGCTGACAAAGTTATGGCGGTCGGGATTCGTTCCGGTCAGGAATTCAGTTAACAGCCCACCATTATCAAGCATATCAATAGCTGTCTTTCGATGCACATAGGGATAGATGCGATCCAAGCCATGAGCAAGAACTCCTACCGTAGAAAGCTGATTGGCTAATGCTGCACGATGAGCGTTTATATCGATTCCATAAGCCAAGCCACTGACTACCAAGACATCAGGGCACAGTACTTTCAGATCGTGCAAAAAGAAGCACAGATACGGGTTCCATAATCAGTGGCATGACGAGTACCTACCATATTAACGACACGGAGGGCATTCAAATCTGTATTTCCTTTGAAGAAAAGAACAACGGAAGCATCCTCACACTCTCTCAATCGGGAAGGATACTCCTCGTCGGTTATGGTCAGGCAACGAATATTATTCTTCTGAACAAAATCAAATTCCTGCTTCGCACGGTCAATGGCTTGCGGGCAATCCAACGCATTCACTACACGCCGACTTATTCCCGAAACACATTCAAGAAGTGCCTCGCGGTTATGGAATATGAACCCGGCACTTCCCGCCTCGTCCATCAAATGTTTCGCTCCAATATGCCCGATACCAGGCACCATTGTCAAAGCAATACTATAAATTTGTTCTTCTTCGGAGCTATTCATTTCAGGTAAGGTGCAAAGACGTTATCAAACAATTCGCTGTCACTCAAACGTCCATTTACTACACATACCGTTTCAACAGTGGATTTCACTACTACTTTATTATCACTTTTCCGGAAAATATCCTGATAGAACACATACTTAATGCCTTCTTTCTTCATATATAGCTTGGATACAAATTCATCTCCACTCTTCAACGGAGTTTTGAAAGCCATATTGATACGTGCTACTACGGGATCGACTCCCTGCTCATGAAGCGCTGCAAAGCTAACGCCGACCGAGGTCAGAAATTCATGCCGAGTATGTTCCAGATAATGCTGATAGTTGGCATTATTGACAATACCTTGAAGGTCGCATTCATAATCACGCACCTTCATTTCCAATTCATAGATATAGTTCATTTATCGTGAATTAAAGATTAGAGAATAATGACCGGAGCTAGCCTCTTTTCTGTTCGATATCCAGCCCTTTAAACTTTTTCAGTTCTTCGGTAGATACCAATTTATACAGTTTGTCACTCGGACGTATCTTATCCGACTTCATAGAGAAATGCTGCCCTTTCTTTACGGTCTGCACCGGTTCCAGATCAACACGCGCTTCATCCAATGTCATAAAAACAGCGCCGGTAGTCGGTCCTGTAATCAACAGTTTGTCGCCTACGCTAACCTCGGCAGCTTCAACCAAAAACTCGGAGACTCCGATGTTAGAAAAGTATTTGATCCCTTTTCCCACGTAAATCTTACGTTCCGTTGCCGCCGATCCATAATTGCGGGTCCATTCTGCCAAACGCTGTCCGAGATAGTAGCCGTCCCAGAAACCACGGTTGAAAACGGTCTTCAGGCGTTCATCCCATGCTGCAATCTTTTCATCAGTAAAGGTATCTTCCAGATAGGCTTTGATAGCTTCTTTGTAGCATTCCACCACTGTGCGCACATACTCAGGTCCACGGGCACGACCTTCAATCTTGAACACACGCACACCTGCATCCAACATCTTATTCATAAAATGAATAGTTTTCAGGTCTTTCGGCGACATGATATACTCGTTATCAATATCCAATTCCACATCCGTTTCCTTATCACGAACGGTATAAGAACGACGACACACCTGCATACAAGCACCCCGGTTGGCAGAATGGTTCATCTCATGCAAAGAAAGATAGCATTTACCCGAAACAGCCATACAGAGCGCACCATGACAGAACATTTCAATACGAAGCTGTTCGCCACTCGGACCGCAGATATGTTCTTCCTGTATCTGCCGGTAAATCTCCGCTACCTGTTCCAGATTCAATTCACGGGCCAGTACCACTACATCAGCAAACCGGGCATAGAATTTCAACGCTTCTGCATTGGAGATATTCAGCTGGGTGGAAAGATGCACCTCCTGCCCTATCCGGCGGGCATAGTCCATCACTGCAACATCAGCCGCAATCACAGCCGAAATTCCCGCTTCCTTAGCCGCATCGACAATCGTATGCATTAAAGGAATATCTTTATCATAGATAATGGTGTTCACCGTCAGGTAGCTTTTCATCCCGTGCTCATCGCACGTGCGGGCTATTTCCGCAAGTCATCAATCGTGAACGTATTAGCCGAACGGGCACGCATATTCAAGTTTTCTATACCGAAATAGATAGAATCGGCACCTGCCTGAATGGCCGCAGCTAGAGATTCGCGCGAACCTACAGGAGCCATAATTTCAAAATCTTTCAAACTAAGACTCATAGAATATATACTTATTTGTATCAGTTAAGCAAATGAATGCGTACAAAGGTAGGCTTTTTTCCGTATTTTTGCAGCGAAAAGAAGAAGTTACTTCAATCATAAACAGCAAATAACAAAAATCGTATATGAAGATTAACCATATAGACTTGGGAAAACATCCTATCCTGCTTGCTCCCATGGAAGACGTGACCGACCCGGCTTTCCGCCTGATGTGCAAAAAGTTCGGAGCGGACATGGTATATACTGAATTTGTATCGAGTGACGCACTGATACGTGCTGTCAGCAAGACAGCGCAGAAGTTAAACATCAGTGATGAAGAACGTCCCGTCGCCATTCAGATATACGGCAAAGATACGGAAACCATGGTGGAAGCCGCAAAGATTGTGGAACAGGCACAGCCTGATATTTTGGATATTAACTTCGGATGCCCGGTGAAAAGAGTGGCCGGAAAGGGTGCCGGAGCAGGAATGTTGCAGAATATCCCTCAAATGCTGGAGATTACCCGTGCTGTAGTGGATGCGGTAAAAATCCCCGTAACGGTGAAAACCCGTCTGGGGTGGGACGCCAACAACAAAATTATCGTAGAGCTGGCAGAACAGTTACAGGATTGCGGTATTGCCGCATTAACCATACACGGTCGTACCCGTGCACAAATGTACACCGGAGAAGCGGACTGGACGCTGATAGGAGAAGTAAAAAATAATCCGCGGATGCATATCCCGATCATCGGCAACGGGGATGTGACAACGCCTCAACGCTGCAAGGAGTGTTTTGACCGTTACGGAGTGGACGCTGTTATGATAGGCCGTGCCAGCTTCGGCCGTCCCTGGATATTCAAGGAAGTGAAGCATTATCTGGAAACGGGGGAGGAATTGCCGCCACTAAGTTTTGAATGGTGTATGGAAGTCCTCCGCCAGGAAGTGATTGACAGTGTAAACCTACTCGACGAACGCAAAGGTATCTTGCACGTGCGCCGTCACTTGGCTGCAAGCCCGTTATTCAAAGGAATCCCTAATTTCCGTGACACCCGCATCGCTATGTTACGTGCCGAGACCAAAGAGGAGCTGTTTCAGATATTTAATGAAATACTCACCAACAGAGAAAGTAGCCCGAAAAATTAAATACGATATTTATAGCATTGCATCCTTGAAGATAGTATTATGGAGCAATGCTATTTTATTTGAACATCGGTTGCGCAAACCACTTTTTAAACATCCAAGTTACCACCACATACAACAAGAATGCGGAGAAAAAGCCTACAATAGCATCAATGACATAATGAGCCTGAATATATACAGTAGCTCCACAAAGCAGCATATAGAAAGGTATCAGGCAAGCAAACAGCTTCTTACTGCCCCGCCATGCCATAATCATTAGAATGGTAGAAATGCCGACATGCGAACTTGGAAATGCGGCCGTAGGCCGTTCGCCCACTTGTTGGGAGCCTTCCACTAAACTATAAAAGAACCCATGCTGATAGCCCGGACCGGGAAGCAATTCCTGATGATGATTGAAATAATCACCGATAGCCGGAAAAATTCCTTTAGAAACATTATCAAATCCAATGGCAGGAAAATAGAATTGAGGTCCTGCAACAGGTACGAATATATATATCAGATAATAGATAAAGAAAGAAGTAACCAGTACAAAGGACATCTTTTCAAACCACTCGAACCTATAAATGAAATAGAATAACGCCACAATCAACATCATCGGATAATAGAAGAAATATCCCATATTGAACGCCTCACTGACCAGAAGATGCCGGAACGTATGACAAAACCAGATAGCAGGTTGCCCATTAAAAATAAACTGTTCGATGGTAGCAAAGACATGGTCCAGGTTCGGAAAAAAGCGATTGAATTCAAAAGTATCCGGATACCAATAGGAAAGCAGGCTCATCTGAATAGCAACACGCACAAACGCCGAGAACTTGCAAGGGGCCAGCCGATAAAGATACATCAGCAGGAAAGTCATTGCAGCGATCATGGCTCTATCCAACAACATGTGCCATGGATGATCCATTCGCTGAAACAGGAACAGAATCAAAATGGAAGTCAACAGATTATAAATCAATGTTATCTTCTCCACAGCAAACAACCCCTTCCGGGTTTCCACTCGCTTAAATAAGTCTAAAGCCATCCTTCGTTTTTATACCAGGCAATGGTTTCATGGACTCCCTTTTCCAAATCGTATCCGGGGGTATATCCCAATTCGTTAATTGTCGGGATGATGTCACACTGCCAGTTGCGTTGTTTCATTATCTTATATTTATCCGAATTTAGTGTACTGCTCTTTCCGGAACGTGTAGCAATAAATTCAGCGAACAAAGATATAACTTTTAGCACAATTAACGGACATTTCAGGTGAAGAACAAACGGATTACCCAATTCTTTTTGTATCAGATCCGAAAAGGCACGACTCTTATACACTTTCCCGTCTGTCAGGAAATACGTTCTACGGGTAACACTTTTTTTCTCTATTCCCAGGAAAATAGCTTGCACAATGTCTTTCACATACACAAAGGTCAAGTCCTGACGACGGAAACCTACTGAGAAATCAACATGCTTCTGAATAGATTTCGCCATAAGGAAATAATCTGTTTCACGAGGTCCATACACTCCCGTAGGACGATAAATGACATAAGGAAAACCGGGAATACTCTGAATATATAATTCCGCTTTCAATTTACTCAATCCATAAGCCGTATTAGGCATCGGAGTATCCTCCGCTTCAATCGGAGTATAATCCTTCTCACGTACAGGTCCGAACACACTCAATGTACTAATATAGATAAACTGCTTCGGAACCATATTCAATTCCTTCAGCGTGTCTATAAAATATTTAGTCTGAAGATAATTCACATAATCAAAGGTCTTTTTATCAGAACACTTTGTCACACCGGCGCAATGGATGATATAATCAAATTTGCTGTAGGTTCCTTTATGCCCGGAGAGTTGGGCGCGAAGCTCATTGGGGTGAGCAAAATCCAGTTCCAGAAAGTGGATTTTCCGGTTCTTTAAATACCGCTTGCTACTCGTAGAACGAATCCCGGCCCACACACCAAACTTTCGTTTCAACGCTTCCTCCACGATGAAACTTCCTATAAAACCACTTGCACCTGTAATTAAAATACTCTCCATTATTACTCTCTAGGTTCTGCGTGAATATTAAAAAAGTACCTCACTAAACATTTTCTTGATAATGCCACAAAGATACGATAAATATAAAATAAAAGCCATTTTGCTTTTCTCAATTATTATTTGTCGCACTCAACCCGTTAAAAAAAACCCGATACCCTTTAAATACCACTTACATACAACGATAAAATTATGAGTTATCCCCAACTTTGTAATATACCTTATCAGAACCAACCTGACCTATTACGGAAAATCAAATACAAGACTGCAAAGTTATTTTTCTTTCCTCAAAGTTTCGATAAGGAAAATATTCCTATATCTTTGTAACTAGATATTTTTAAAAGACTACATTATGGCGAAAAAAGAAAGAAAAGAAAGAGAAGAAAGCCGGCAAGAGAATGAGTAAAAAACAGTTAGCCGCGCTATTGATAGACTTTTTCCATGCCAAACAAAGCGAGACGCTGAGCATGAAATATATTTTCTCAGAGTTACATCTCACCACTCACCCGCAGAAAATGCTATGCGTCGATATTCTTCACGAAATGCTGGATGATGACTATATCAGCGAAATAGAAAAGGGAAAGTTCCGTCTCAACAATCATGGAACAGAGATGACCGGCACCTTCCAACGGAAAAGTAACGGAAAGAATTCCTTCATCCCCGAAGGAGGGGGCGATCCTATCTTTGTGGCCGAACGCAACTCGGCCCATGCGATGAACAACGACAAAGTAAAGATCACCTTCTACGCCAAACGTAAAAACAAGGATGCCGAAGGGGAAGTAATAGAAATACTGGAACGTGCCAACGATACATTTTGTCGGTACACTGGAAGTAGCCAAGTCGTATGCTTTTCTGGTGACGGAAAACCGCACACTTGCCAATGACATCTTTATCCCGAAAGAAAAGCTGAAAGGTGGTAAAACCGGAGACAAAGCAATTGTGAAAGTGACCGAATGGCCGGACAAGGCAAAAAATCCTATCGGACAAGTCATTGATATACTTGGCAAAGCCGGTGAAAACACTACGGAGATGCACGCCATTCTTGCCGAATTCGGTTTGCCTTATGTCTATCCGAAGTCGGTAGAGACAGCGGCAGACAAGATTCCCGCCGAAATTTCAGCCGAAGAGATTGCCAAACGTGAGGACTTCCGCAAAGTTACCACTTTCACTATTGACCCGAAAGATGCCAAAGACTTCGACCATGCACTTTCTATCCGCAAATTGAAAGAAGGATTGTGGGAAGTAGGTGTACACATCGCCGATGTGACGCATTACGTAGAAAGAAGGAGGAATCATTGACAAAGAGGCAGAAAAACGCGCCACTTCCGTCTATCTGGTGGACCGCACCATTCCGATGCTTCCCGAACGATTGTGTAACTTCATCTGTTCCCTCCGCCCGAATGAAGAAAAGCTGGCTTTCTCCGTAATCTTCAATATTACCGAAAAAGGTGAAGTCAAGGATTCACGCATCGTTCATACGGTTATCAACTCCGACCGCCGCTTTACTTACGAAGAGGCACAGCAAATTATCGAGACAAAAGAAGGAGACTTCAAGGAAGAAGTACTCACACTGGATACTATCGCCAAAGCACTTCGCGAAAAACGTTTCTCAGCAGGAGCTATCAACTTCGACCGTTACGAAGTGAAGTTCGAGATCGATGAAAAGGGAAACCTATCAGCGTTTACTTCAAAGGAGTCAAAAGACGCCAATAAGCTGGTAGAAGAATTTATGTTGCTTGCCAACAGAACCGTAGCCGAAAAGGTAGGACGTGTGCCGAAGAATAAGAAAGCCAAAGTGCTCCCTTACCGTATCCACGACCTGCCCGACCCGGAAAAGCTGGAAAACTTGTCGCAGTTCATCGCCCGTTTCGGCTATAAGGTACTTACAAGCGGAACAAAAACAGATATATCAAAGTCGATCAACCATTTCTGGACGATATTCATGGCAAGAAGGAGGAAAACCTGATTGAAACCGTATCCATCCGTGCCATGCAGAAAGCGCGTTATTCTACGCACAATATTGGCCACTACGGACTGGCATTCGACTATTACACCCACTTTCACTTCACCATCCGCCGATTCCCGGATATGATGGTACATCGTTTGTTGACGAAGTACATAAACGGAGGACGCAGCGTATCAGAAGCCAAATACGAAGACCTCTGCGACCACAGTTCGAACATGGAGCAAATAGCTGCCAACGCTGAGCGCGCTTCTATCAAATATAAACAGGTAGAATTTATGAGCGAACGCTTGGGGCAGATTTACGATGGCGTAATCTCCGGTGTAACCGAGTGGGGACTTTATGTAGAACTGAACGAAAACAAATGTGAAGGTCTGGTCCCTGTTCGTGATCTGGATGATGACTACTACGAATTCGACGAGAAGAACTATTGCCTTCGCGGACGTCGTAAAAACAAGATATATAGTCTGGGAGATGCTATTACCGTTCGGTAGCACGTGCTAACCTTGAGAAGAAACAATTGGATTTTGAATTAATAGAAAAGTAAATTCACCACAGAGTAAAATCAGGAAGTAAAAAGACTTCATGTACTCCGTGTCCTCTGTGGTAACAAAACCATTATGAAAACTGTCTTTATCATGAAGACAAACAAAGAATCGAGTCTATTATTCTTCATTGTGATTTGTTTTGTAGGTATAGTCGATATGGAAGGTAATCCATACGTAGTTCCGATGAACTTCGGTTATGAAGACGGCATTATCTATCTCCACTCCGGGCCCGAAGGCAGTAAAAGTTGGAGATGTTGGAACACAATAATAATGTCTGTATCACTTTTAGTCTCGGACGCAAAGCTTGTCTATCAGCACGAAAAAGTGGCTTGCAGTTACAGTATGCGTTCTGAAAGTGCGATGTGTCGCGGAAAAGTAGAGTTCGTTGAAGACATGGAAGAAAAACGTGGCGCATTGGACATTATCATGTGTCATTATACGCATAATGAATTTAATTACTCCGATCCGGCTGTCCGTAATGTTAAAGTGGAAAGTCCAAACCGGTAGACCGGATGACGGGAAAAGTATTCTTTGGCCTGCGAGCTGATGAAAAGCCATAGATATGAAAAAAATTAGTATGTGGACTTACCTTGCAAAAAATGATTGTCTGTCTGTCGGCAACATCTTTGCCGGCAGTACTACTGATAACAAATCCGGCAACAACTCAAAAGATATATACAAGAAGAATTGGATTGACTTCAATAAGAACGGTGTCAAGGATGTATACGAAGATCCCTCCGCGCCTATCGAAGCCCGCATCGCGGATTTGCTTTCGCAAATGACACTGGAAGAGAAAACCTGTCAGATGGCTACTCTCTACGGTTCGGGACGGGTATTGAAAGATGCATGGCCTACTGCCGGATGGTCAGCGGAAATTTGGAAGGACGGTATCGGAAATATTGATGAGCAGGCGAACGGACTGGGTAAATTCGGTTCTGAGATCTCCTATCCGTATGCCAACAGCGTGAAGAATCGACACACCGTTCAGCGCTGGTTTATGGAACAGACACGACTGGGTATTCCGGTCGATTTTACCAATGAAGGAATACGCGGATTGTGCCACGACCGGGCTACCATGTTTCCCGCTCAATGCGGGCAAGGTGCCACGTGGAACAAGAAACTGATCCGAGAAATTGCGAAAGTCACTGCTGATGAGGCAAAAGCGCTCGGATATACCAATATTTATCCCCGATTCTGGACATCGCACAAGATCCTCGCTGGGGACGTGTGGTGGAAAGTTATGGGGAAGATCCTTATCTGGTGGGCGAATTGGGAAAACAGATGATTCTCGGTCTGCAAAATGAAGGTATCGTTGCTACTCCGAAACATTTTGCCGTCTACAGTATCCCGGTTGGAGGACGTGATGGAGGTACACGTACTGACCCGCACGTGGCTCCGCGTGAGATGAAGACTCTTTATTTGGAACCCTTCCGCAAAGGTATTCAGGAAGCGGGAGCCTTAGGGGTAATGAGCTCGTACAATGACTATGACGGAGAACCTGTTTCCGGGAGTTATCATTTCCTTACTGAGATTCTGCGTCAACAATGGGGGTTCAAGGGATATGTAGTATCGGATAGTGAAGCGGTGGAGTTTCTGCATACCAAACATCGCATCACTCCGACTGAAGAAGAGATGGCAGCACAAGTAGTCAATGCAGGATTGAATATCCGTACCAACTTCACTCCGCCACAAGATTTTATTCTCCCGTTGCGCCGTGCAATCAGCGAAGGCAAAGTCTCTTTGCATACCCTCGATCAACGTGTAGGTGAAATCTTACGTGTCAAATTTATGTTGGGGCTTTTTGATAATCCGTACCCAGGTGATGACCGTCGTCCGGAGACAGTGGTACACAACGACGCTCATAAAGCAGTATCTATGAAAGCGGCTTTAGAGTCTATTGTTCTTTTGAAAAACGAGAATCAGATGCTTCCGTTATCCAAGAGCCTCAACAAAATAGCTGTGATTGGTCCGAATGGAGAAGAAGTGAAGGAACTGACGTGCAGATACGGCCCTGCCCATGCTCCTATCAAGACTGTATATCAGGGAATCAAAGAATATCTGCCTAACTCAGAAGTTCGCTATGTTAAAGGCTGTGATATTATTGATAAGTATTTCCCGGAGAGCGAACTGTACAATGTTCCATTAGATACACAAGAGCAGGCGATGATTAATGAAGCCGTAGAATTAGCAAAGGCTTCGGATGTCGCTATCCTTGTATTAGGTGGAAATGAGAAAACGGTTCGGGAAGAATTCTCACGTACCAATCTTGACCTCTGCGGACGTCAGCAACAATTATTGGAAGCGGTTTATGCAACAGGAAAACCCGTCGTTCTAGTAATGGTAGACGGAAGGGCAGCAACAATCAACTGGGCCAACAAATACGTTCCCGCTATTGTGCATGCCTGGTTCCCCGGTGAATTTATGGGGAATGCTATTGCTAAAGTCCTTTTCGGAGATTACAATCCGGGAGGTCGTCTGGCTGTCACTTTCCCGAAGTCAGTAGGACAGGTTCCATTTGCATTCCATTCAAGCCCGGCTCCGACTCCAAAGGAAGAGTCCGTGTAGACGGTGTGCTCTATCCTTTCGGATATGGGTTAAGTTACACTACTTTTGAATATTCAGCCTTGAAGATCTCCAAACCGGTTATAGGTCCACAAGAAAACATGCCCCTTTCGTGTATCGTAAAGAATACCGGGAAAAGAGCTGGAGATGAAGTAGTCCAGCTTTATATCCGGGATGATTTCAGCAGCGTTACCACCTACGATAAAGTTTTGCGTGGCTTTGAACGTATTCACTTGCAACCGGGAGAAGAACAAACTGTCAACTTTACCCTTACTCCTCAAGACTTGGGATTATGGGACAAGAACAATCAGTTTACGGTAGAACCGGGTAGTTTTTCAATAATGATAGGAGCTTCATCACAAGATATACGGTTGAAAGGAAGGAACCGGTAATAATTTTGTTTTCCTCACTAAAAAGTGAAACAGAAATTATTACCGGTTCTTCAGATATCTATTTTCATCTATCAGTTCAACAGATTGATTCTATTAAAGTTTACTGACTTCACTATCTATATAGTCTGCTCTATTCCTTAACCACGTCTTCAACTCTTTCACTTTTGTATCGAATGAACGAGTATTTTCCCATAATTCACTATTCCTTTCCACAGAGGGTTTAAGCATTACAGCATAATCATCTACATATTATAACAATGCATCTAGCTTATTATTCTTGAAATCTTGCCAAGTTCTCTTATATATCGCTTTCACACGGCTATCTTGTAGAAAGCGTTGGAAAAATGCCGTACCGACTCCATTCATGCTACTTGAAAATAACGGTGTGTTGTAACGTCCAAAATGATTACTCGTACCTTCATAATCATACGCCCAATCAAAATCCCAGATAGGTCCCATTACATACTTGCCATTTCTTTCTTTATGGAGAAAACACTTTTAGGATGATTTATCTCCATGTTGTGTACCAAGTTAAAGGTTATCAGAAATTTGGCAACCGATTCAATATCAATCATGTCTACATAGCTATTTCCTTCTAACGGTTCTTTTGCAAATTGTGTCGTGAATGCATTAAAGTCCTTCTTCCAATATTCAAATTGCTCTGTGGTCAAATCAGGGTCTTTCACCATTACAGGGAGGTTAAATGCAGTCGATTTAAACTTAGGCTCATCATCCCAATAAGAATCAAGTTCCCACATGACACTGTTGTTTTCATCCAAATCTACACGGTTTTCTTTAACCTCTATCTGTTCGGTCAACAAGTAAGAACCTTTATAAATTCCGTTTAAAACCACATCTACAGGAATTGCATGATTGGTAAAAGGAAGTTCCAGCAGCCGACCTATCTTGAATGCAACCGAGTTAAGCATTAACGTAGGATCAAGATGATTTGCCAACAACACATAATTCTTGGCTTTCCCCAAACCACAGATCTCTGCTTTCTTATTAAGTTTCAGTCGATAAGGCTTTTTAGGATATCCCCACGTTGAATTGCCACGTCCCTTCACCTCGGTTTTCCCTGTATAATCCTCATAGCCCCTCTACCGTTAACAGCCAAAGTACCCTCCAGATAATAATCCTTACTTGGTATTTCCGCTATAGATGGATCTGTCGTCGTAATAGTCAATTCAGGAATAGCAGATAATAAGAATTCAGCCTTTACTGTATATTGAAAAGTCTCCCCATTTCTCATTATAAACTGATAAACTACGGGAGATGAAAAATCATTCTTTGTCATTCCACTTTTCTGTTCTACCTCGTCCACCAGTACTTTTACAGCATTCGTGGTAAATGTAGGGATAAGCTCGGATTGTGAGAATGTAACAAGGGGTATTATACTTTCTTCTCCAATAGAAGAGGAAACATCAGCAGTCAAGAATGCATTATTCTTTTTCAAAAGCGGAAAGCAGAAAGCACTCCGGTATCTTTCAATGCAATTTCCACTGTATATTGCTGTTTACTGCCATCTTCTGCTTCCACAGTAAAACCAATGGCTGCGAATAATCATTTGAGGTAACTCCGGATTCCTGCTCAACTCCATTTATCGTGATAGATTTTCCATTATATTCGAATACGGCAATTAATGATTTCAAATCATCATACTTATCCAATGGCAATGTAATCACACTCCCTGAATAGAGGCTTCCACATCATTTGCGACCTTACCTTGATTATCACTTTTCAAAATAGAAAAGTTCAGCAATTCCTTCGTTGAAGAGATTGAGGGTTCTTCGTCTTTACAGGCGGAAAATAGTAAGAAAATAGTTACTAAAATCCCTAAAGTATTGTTTAACATAGTATTAAATAAAAATGGTTACTTGGCAAATATACGATTTTGCCAAATAACCACCCGATTATTTCTCTCTCTTTTTCTAAAATTCAGTGTATCATAAAGGATATTCCTCAAAAGCATACAAAATGGTAGATAAATAACGTTCGCCTGTATCGGGTAATAATGCCACAATCATTTTCCCGGCATTTTCCGGGCGTTTTGCCAGTTCTGTCGCCGCATAAACAGCAGCACCCGAAGATATGCCTACCAACAAACCTTCCAGCTTGGCTAATTCACGACTCGTACGAATGGCATCGTCATTCTGCACCCGAATAATCTCATCTACGATAGAAGCCTTGTACGTCTTCGGAACAAACCCTGCACCGATTCCCTGAATCTTATGCGGACCTGGTTTACCTCCCGAGAGTACCGGAGAATCAGAAGGTTCTACTGCCACGACTCTCATACTCGGGTCACGCATCTTCAGCGCTTCCCCTACTCCGCTAACTGTCCCGCCAGTACCTACTCCGGCCACAAAGATATCGACTTTCCCCTCGGTATCTCTCCATATTTCCAGACCAGTAGTACGTAAATGCATGGCGGGGTTAGCAGGATTCTCAAATTGTTGTAAGATAACAGAGTCCGGAGTGACCGCTTTCAGTTCTTCCGCTTTGGCAATAGCTCCTTTCATACCATCCGCACCGGGAGTCAGGACCAATTCTGCTCCCAAAGCTTTCAAAAGGTTGCGGCGTTCCAAGCTCATTGTGTCGGGCATCGTCAGTATCAGCTTGTAACCTTTGGCAGCAGCCACAAAAGCCAGTCCACTCCGGTGTTGCCACTAGTCGGTTCTATAATAGTAGCTCCCGCTTGCAAAACACCTTTTGCCTCAGCGTCTTCAATCATCGCCAAAGCAATACGGTCTTTAACGCTTCCGGCAGGGTTAAAATATTCAAGCTTCACTACCAGGCGAGCTTTCAAATTCGTTACTCTTATTATAGTTACTAAGTTCCAATAACGGAGTGTTACCTACCAAATCCGTCAATTTTCTTGCTATCTTTTCCATATATATCCGTTTTAAATTCTTACGTTTTAATATATGACAAAGATAGCGCGGATTCTGTTCAGGCGAAATACCACAGATGTGGTAATTTCATCGAGACAAACAAACACAGCCATGTTTACCACATCTGTCTTACAGAAAATCTGCCCGCATCGGAGTAAATGTGTCAATCAGCACGCCTGCTTCGAGACAAACACAGCCATGAGGTTTATTAGGAGCCACATAATAGCCATCTCCTGCCGATAGTATTCCTTTCTGTTCGCCAATCGTTAATTCGAACTTTCCACTTACCACATAAGTAGCCTGACTGTGATGATGTTCGTGCATTGTGCCGACAGCTCCTTTTTCAAACTGCACTTTTACCATCATCAACTGTTCGTCATAACCCATTATCTGACGACGGATTCCCGGACCCGGGTTCTCCCACTTCAGTTCCTTTTCAAACTGAAAGACTTCACTACACATCTTCATATTTATCAAATATTAATCTATTAAATAAAAACAAAGATAGCCTTTTAGTCCATTGACAGCAAA